>Ga0247611_10006863_pt1 | contig 14479 bp, 25 predicted proteins | sample 177DNAGHGhighgp2_FD_192422 | JGI IMG/M metagenome (GOLD analysis project Ga0247611, IMG submission 192422) | Sheep rumen microbial communities from Palmerston North, Manawatu-Wanganui, New Zealand - 1770 DNA GHGhigh gp2 | ecosystem: Host-associated > Mammals > Digestive system > Stomach > Rumen...
TAAAATACTACCATTACGGAGCTTACTAAGCGCTATCTTCTGCTGCTCTCGTAATTCAAAGCTCATAAAATATAATTATGCGAACGGGATCTCCTCGTCGCCGCTGTACTCACCCTCAAAGCTATCGTCATAGAACTCCGCATCGAACTCGTCTTCTTCGATCGTGAAATATGCCCGATCAAGCATGGCCTTTCTTCCGGACGTGCCATTAGCCAGCTTCCAGTCATAAGGCCTAACCCTGATCTTGACTCGCTCCAGATTGTCAGCGTCAAGCTGGTTAATAATATCCTCGTCCATAAGGATCGGATTGCCCTTCTTCCTGGTAAGCCACAGAGAAGGTTTAAGGCCAGAAGGAGCGTCAAGCTTGACAAATATCTTCAGGAACACGAGCCTGGGTTCAGACTCATTCCTGCTGTCACGATACTTGACATTGTAGCCCTGATCCTTGAGGCGCTGGCCCTCGTCCTCCGTAAGAGCCACATGAAAATATCGATCAGTGTTGGTCTTGTTGAAACGATCCGGTCTACCGGAAAAGTTACGCCACTCTCCGATAAGAACCTGTGCCTTGTTGATTACAAATGTTCCGTTGGGCATAATAGTAAGATTTGTCTTTGCCATAGTGCTTCTCTCCTTTTTGAAAATATAATTATTGCGGTTCGTTCATGAATGGAACGGCGTTGACATAGTCTTCGACGGTCTTAGCCTCTCCTACGAACGCTTCGAACGAACCAAACTTCTCTATCGTATCAACAGCGTCATCTGCAAGCTTGTTATAGTAAGAGCGGTCAATATCATTTTCCTTACCCTGACTTCTAACAATCTCGCTTTCAAGCCATCGATAACCCTTAGTACCGTTGACCGCATCATATCCGCTACGGTCCTTCTTCTCGCGAACAAGAATTCCGCCACCGCATCCTTCCTTGATCGGACAGAACTGGCCAACCCTACCGACGAAAACATAATTGTGCTCGTCTTCCTGAAGATCCTCGTTCATGTCCAGATACATAGACGTAGACACACTCCTGGTTTCACATAAGTCCTCAAGAGTTATCTCTTCATGGCTAAAGAGGCTCTTGAAAATATAAGGAATCTGGAACTGTTTGCCTGTAGCGGTCCATTCCCCAGCGTGTTTGCCCTTCTTGCCGCGTATTCCTTTATCGTCATACTTAGCAATGTAAGTCGACTCGTTTACAAGACACATACGCTCGTACGTAGCCTCATGCTCAAACGTGTAGCCATATTTCTTGCCAAACTCCATTACGAACTCGATGATCTCTGGAGTTGCATTAGGAATCTTAATGGAGTCTGTCTTAATATGGGCAACAGTAAAGCCCCGCTTCTGAACTTCCTCTTTGAGATCGATCATAAACAGGGCACCACGCTTAGCCACGATATTATCCTTGTTACGAGGATCTTTGAATGGATTGTCGAACGTTGCCGTTGTAAAACCGTACACGCTGTTGATTACCAGCTTTAATGCCGTAGCTAGAATATCCATTTCGTCGTCATTGCCAACATACTTCATTAGGACGCCGCCCAACAAACTCTTAAGAGCTTCGGTGTCCTTATGTTTTATGGCGAGGCGAGCGTCATAAATATCCTTAAATCGCTGCGTATAGTCGCCAAATATATTCTCGGCGATCATTGAACTAGGATGCATCGAGGCGATGTCGAGAAGAGCCACGTTATAATGGATTCCTGGTACGGCATAAACAAATCCGCCTTCTCCAGGATCCTGGGATTTGTAAATGGATCTTCCCGTAACCACTTTATTCTCGCCGTAACGCGCTCTATCGATTCCTTGCTCGCAGTACTCATATCCAGGGAATGAAACACAGTCACTCGTGCCGTCTGTCCGCTTTCCTGTAGCAAGGTCGGTATAGACAAGTCTTGGATGTTGTTCAAGTCCAAATATAATTCTTGCTGCATGTGCTCTATTCCTTTCGTTAATGCTAAGGCCACTAAGATTGCTAAGAAACTCTCTGGCCTTAACCTCTTCCTGTATGGCATCCCACACAGCTTCAGTAGCAATAACGTCGTTACGACAATACTCAGCCACAAGATCCCACCTTTCTTCAGGAACCGGCTCATCCCATCTGAAGCTAAGCTCCTGGTGATGAACGAGTTTACCCTCTGCTGCAAAATCGATCTCCCACTTCTTAAGGCTCTGCTTCTTAGACGCAATATCATATGCGTCCGCTTTAGATATCCTATACGCAGGTAAGAAACCGCTAAACGTACCAGCAATAAGATCTTTGGATACTTTGTAAACCTCTTCCGGCTTCTTGCCAATATAAATGGCATACAGAATATGATTGTCATAGCCCCTGTTGTTGAAACCGACAAGGTCCATGGCCATAAGTCCTTCGACCTGCTGAGGCGTAGGATTGAACCAGGATATAATTTTCTCTCCTTTGCCGTGCTTCTTCCAGCAGATGAGGTTCATGTTGGGAAAGACCTCTATGTCAAATATAACTAAAGGCCTGAGTCCATTGTACGTACCTTTAGCTGCAGCGTCTCTGGCGCTCTCTTCGAAGTCCCAGCCTTCCTTACCGCCAAATTCGTAGTCTTTGGACTTCCATCTCAGTTTACCAACAAGCTTCTTACACAGTTTGGCCTGATTAGTACTATTAAGTGCGAACGTGTTGATTTTATCCCGAAGACACGAAACGTCGTACTTAATGCCGTTGTTGTATGCGTACTCCAAAGAGTCATGAATATAAATCATCTCCGGAGTTGTGTGGCCATGGTGCTTCTTGGCCAAACAGTTGTTGATTCTTGCTCTAAGATGCTTTTCGTCCTGTACCTCAATCGTATCAAGCATCTTCTTACTCTCCTTAAGCGGCAGGCCAGAGCTTATTCTCATAATTGGCAAATTATTACATAAGCTCACTCGCCTCCTAATAGCCGCGTCTCCCTTATACACCTTGATTTCGATGTTGTCCCCAAATATTCTGGACAGCCCATCCGGATCGCCGTCGTAAATATAATGCAGGTGAATTCCACCGCCGCTCTTACTAAACTCTCCGTACGTAGGCGGAAACTGTTTAGCAGCCTCAATGTTCTTCTCCATGCATTTGTTACCGTCAGTGTCACGAATATCGAAATCGGCAACAATGTAATTAGGACTAGGCGGCTTGACATAATGCTCAAGACTCGTATCCAAGTCTTTTAGCTTTGTCTTACACTTAGCCCACGTTCCAGCCGGCGTTCCATCTTCCTTAGCGTACTGTGCAGGACAGTCAGCGAAAATATCATCGAGTCTGGATGTAGTGAATTTGAACTTAAGCCATTCCTCAGTTACGCTCACCAACTCGACAGGCTTCTCTTCCTCACTCTTAGTATGCTCAAATATAACATCTTCCTGAACTGTAAACTTGTCCGCTCTGAAACCGCGAAAAACGTTACGCTCACGCTTTCCTGTATCATTGAACCAAACGCGTTCATCAAACCGTTCAAAATAATTCATAAGCTCGGTCTTGAACACACGCATGTTCATAGAATACTGCATCTTAGTCTCGTCCACGTATTCTTTGTACATAGTCCAAGCGCGCTTCAGCGTAGTATACTCGTCCTCGGCAAAAATATCATAGTTGTCGTAGACGAAGTTGTACATGTCGTTGGTAGCGCTGAACATCTCGGTGGGCTTGTACTTCAAATATGCGTCAATACCCATCTTTTCGTACTTGTCAATACAATGCTTCGCAATAGCACCAAGCTCAAACTTGATGTTGCGAGTAGCACAAATATAATCCTCATACGGAAGGACCCTACCAGTCGGCCTGACATCGATAAGTCTTCTTATGAGTCCGCTCTTAGCGTCCGTTATCATAACCGGCTTGTTTGTGCCCATAAATAAAAAAGCCGAGAAGCGTGCCTCATACTGAGACTTGAACTTCTCGTTAATCACTATAGGCTCATGAGCAACCAAACTATTGAATTTGGAGTTGTCCTCTATCTTGGACAAATTACCGTCATGCTGAATCGCCACTAGCGGATTATTCTTAAACATCTCGAGAGCGAACTGGTTGTTGTTCTGTACTATCGCCTTGGCTTCGAAAGTTATGAAATATCCTTCGAACAGCTGTTGGATAATATTAAGCACAGTACTCTTACCGGTTCCGCCCTCGCCATACAACACAAGGAACTTTTGGATCTTTGCGGCGTCTCCCGTAAACACGCTTCCTATAGCCCATTCAATCTTGTCTCTCTCTTTCGGAGAATATAATGTGCTCATGAGCTTGTCGTAATTAGGGCAGTCTCCATCACTTAGAGAATATGGAAGCTTCTTACTGGCATAGTCCTTCTTTGTAATTTCCTGGTCACTAAACATTACGTGACTGTCAAGATCCACAAAATTATCCGGACACTGCTTCAGATACTTCTTCCACTCGCTAAGCCGGCCGCTAGAAAAAGCCTTCATCGGTTTGACATTAAACTCGCGGTCTGTGCCGTACCTCTCTTTAAGCTCCTCGACCTTATTCCAAATATCACGGTCAATCAAATCGAATGCGTCGTACTCATCCTTAGACCAAATCTTTTCATCATCGATCCAGATAGCATAGAACGCGCCGCCTCGTATCATAAGATCGGAATTCTTTTTGGAAGAAATAAAATCGGGGAAGACGTCGATCGATTTATCCGTTTTTATCTTACATCTGACTTTAACAAAATCAAGCATACGCCATTGCCCCTCTCCTTTACCTGAAAATATGCCTATTGTCCAATTACCCACTTTTTTTGGCGTTTTCTATTTATTTATATAATATTAATATTTCCCATATTAATATATTAAAATAAAGTGTCCAATTGTCCAATAGGCCCGAAAAAGCCCGTATTTATCACGTTTTTTCGTTGGACACTTTTTTGGCGTTGGACACTTTTTTTGTCCAATCGGCCTCTTTACTGTGTTGCCCATAATTGAACTTGCTCCCAAATCTCAATATTTTTTGTCCAATGGCCATTTTTTTGTCCAATTTTAAAAATGTTTCCGGACCCATCTTTTGGGTATTTTCTAAGCATAAATCGAGTGACAATGTCCTTAATTTCGACCTCGTTATAGTGCTTATCATCGTACTTTTCGAGGCCCAAATTCTTTATCATTTCCCAGAACCAGACGTCAATTTTGCTGCCATCTGACTCCGCATTATACATAATATCGTCCTCAATTCTCTTGGCTAATCCTACTAAAAATTCCAAAATAGTACACGGTCCATCGAGCGCATGATCCACTTCTTCAGCCGTCACACGCCCCTTTTCGACCCGCTCAAGAGAATATAAATACCTCAAATATTTGCCGTCTTCGGCCCTGTTTTCGTCCATCGGAAGCACCCAAATGAACCACTCATTATGCAAAAATGTCCACAATAAATGGTGCAAAGGGTCCGCATTAACGAGGTTACAGAGCCACTGAAAGTACTCTTTTTTAATCTCATTTTCGCTCATATTTCACCTATTTTAGTCCCAGTGATCGACGAGCTGCATGTGGTTTTCACCGGCTCCAGCGGTCCAAATTATGCGATAATCGGCCCCCAAATTGTCATTTCTGACATACACTTCATCGCCTGCATTATGTCCTAAATCCTTCCATTTTTCGCCAATTAGACCTGCATAATTGTCCAAATATTCGCCATCTTCACTAATAATTTTGCCATCAAACATGTAAAATCTTAGGTCAGTTTTCGAATATTCGATCATATTTTCAGAGAATTCTTCCTCAGAAATGATCACCGGACCGCGTCTTTCGAGCTCAATTTCCTCAAGTTCTGGGTCTATGTGGTCTTCTTCGCAGGCATTTTCGACCGGAAATTCTCTCTCAGACCGGTCATAAATCCTCGAATAAGCTTCATATTCCCGCCTGGCAGCCTCTCTTTTACCTTCTCTATCTCTGCCTGAGCCTGTATATACGGGATGTCGTGGGTCATCCTCCGTGTCATCGTCGTCATTTTCGCTCTCAGAAGCCTCAACAGTGCCTCCGCAAGACCGGATTTGATCGGCCTGAGCCTGAATAAGGACGTTTTTACGGGTAATTTCTTCCTTAAGATCCTTAATTTCGGCCTTCATAGTCTTCTCTTTCTCGCTGCAGGACTTCCACATCTTGTAAATTTCGTCATCAGCAGCCTGTTTATAGATCTTTTCGACTGTTTTGCTGGTTACAAATGCCGAAATAGCAGCTCCGATCGCCGCTCCAGCCACAAATATACCGATTTTAGCCACGTTAATCTTCATTTTCGCCTCCTATAAACTCGTCAATTACTACCATACCGGCTTTTTTGCCCCAAAGTCCCTCTTCATCAGGTCCAAGACAGTAATTTGGGTGGCAATAAGTCCTTGATTTCTTACAAATATAACACCATCCACGTCTATGGACATACGTAAGCTCTCTAAACTCGCATTGCCCCCAAATATTAGCTGTCTTCATTATACCTTACCTCTTTGGCGTATACCATTCCTTAACAAAGTTGCAGTTGAAGTTGGGATCGAACCGGAATGAAGGATTGTAATCCAGGTCGAACTTATCGTCATCAGGATCAATGAGCTGATAGGCTCTCATGGATATACGCTGGTCCTCAAGCGGTTTCTTAGGATCATACTTCCAGCAGATTGAATGCCAAAGTCTCGCTTCCTTCTGATCCTTGGGATGAATATCAAATCGATCCATCGCCCAGTCGAACCAGATAACACCTTTCTGTGGAAGGAGCTTTGTCAGAGTGCCTTCTGTAGATTCGATGAAGGACTTGCAATGAACAGCGCTATTGAGATGCATCCCAGATCTGTTATCAAATATAACGTTGAGCTCGTCGAAATCTTCGTCCAGGACACCAGCGATCGTCACTTCTTCCTCTCTGTCGTTACCTACGTCGTCCGGCACTCGTACAATGCCCTTCTGGCTGCGTAGGCCGTATTTTAAGCGGTTTAATTCGTCCTCCCCATAATCTCTACGCACGTTGTCCTCTAAGAGCTTATAACGGGCTTCTAGGGCCGTATACGCGGCTGCTAGGGAGTTCAGTCTACCGTTCAGGATCGACCTTGATTTGTACTGGCAGAAGAGGCCTGTGCTAACCAGAACAACCGGTCCAACGTACTTCACACTGACCTTCTTCGCGCACATAACCCTGGCCTTCCAGATCTCTTTCTTGCCGGCCTTCTTGTCAACGATCTCTTCCTCAATATCATTCTTAAGCTGTGCAACGTCTGCCTGGCACTCACGAATATCATCCGCGCTGTCTACAGTCGACTTGCATGCCCAGATCACGCCTGCGACAGTGGCAACCATACCAACTGCCCCCAGGATCTCAGGCGAATGCTTCCTCAAAAATAAACCTGCTTTACTTGTTAACCCTTTGATTCCCATATGGGTCTCCTTTCTAAATATAGTTAAAAAGAAAGGAGCGCCTGTAATAGACGCCCCTAGTTGCTTACCAGTCAAATTTGTGCAGTTTCGCATGCATCTTGCCGCTCTCGAATCCACTGTTCCATGCTTTTGACCATGCCTCAGTCTTTCCAAGAGTATAGGCGCAATAACCATAGCAACCCCATACAAATATAAACCAGAATGCTTTTAATGTCTTCATACTTAGCCTCCTTTCTGCATTACGCTATAATAGAGGCTGTAAAAAATGTAAAGAGCCAGGTATTTCTACCCAGCCCTTTAACCTTATTTCTGACCAATGATGTCCACAGCGGTCTGCGGTGTGTCGTACGGTTCCATTCTGAAACCATCAGCCATAGTTTGTGCATCTTCAATGACCTCTTCTATTTGCTTGAGCCGATCAAATCTTGTTACCGGATCTCCTGACCCGAAAGCAAGAATTAATACAAGCTCCCATGCCTCATCGAGGTGGTCTTTTAGCTCATGCACTTTTCCATTGTTACACCTGATTTCTTCGTCCGTATAATTACCCATACATTCTCCTTTCACAACGACATTATTGTCACTATAGGAGCTGTAAATATAAAACAAGAGAGAGCCTGTAATAGACTCCCTCCGTTGATCTACATAAAGAAGAGATATATCTTCTGAAGAATAAGTTCTATTCTCTCTTTTCTGAGAAGTTTTCTTGCTCTCTTCCTATCATACCCGGTCTCGTACATGCCAAGCCATTCTTTGACATAATACGTGAACCGGCGATTAGAATTTGCAAACCTATCTTCCCATAACTGTCTCCAATAGCCACGTATTCTTTTCATACAAGCCTCCTTTCTGCACTATAGAGGCTGTAAATATCACTTATACGTAACCTGCTTAACAACAGCGCCGTTTTCCAGTTCCTGCGTTTCTACATCTCCGCTAAGCTCTGCGAAGAACCACCCGGCGTCGCTAAACATCTTTGAGAGGAACCTAAATATAGCTTTCATCCGCAGACTTCCTTTACAAAATCGTCAGACCACTTGGCGAGTTCTCCTTTGCGTTCAACAATCTTGCCGTAATGATCCACTAAAAAGTTAGCCAGAATCTCAGGGCACAGATGCTTTTTGACGAGATTTACTGCGGTTTTCGCCATCTTGTACGTAGCTGCAGATCTTATGCTAAGAACTCGGTAATAAATCATAAATATCTGCCAACGAATCTCATTCTTTAAAGACATAGATACCTCCTCACCACTGCAGATGAAGTCCAGGGCTAACACTATTCGTCACATTCAGGTTCGGTGCTTTTGAGATCACCCGGGAATATACGCTTGTAATCTCATCAAGCCGCCTCTGGTACTGCTTCAGAATATCATCGAACCTGCTTTCCAGATGCTTCTCGATGAGCTTAGACGAGTTCTCCACGACGGTCCTTCTGACATCTGCCTCACTGATCTCAGCAAGTCTCGCAGAATATGCCGATGCAGCCTGATCATGGCACCTGTCCATCTCCGCAGTGACTGCCGTAAGAACTGTGCTACGGATTTCTTTCTGGATCTCCTTCTTGGTCTCTTCCAGAATATCATCCACCTGGCTATCGACCTTCATCTCCAGTGCTTCCTGGACAACCTGATCTACTACTTCCTTCTCGATCTCTACCGGAGTTGCTTTTGCCAGCTCTTCGACCGACTTCTTGAGGAGCCTGGCTGTTCTTCTGTGAGAAATATAGCTTCCAATCGCACAAACACAGCTCAGACCAGCGATACCCCATGCAAATACTTCTTTCTTATTCATATGTGCCTCCTTTTAGATAAAAAAAATAAAGAGAGCCTTTCCTAAGCGTGCTCTCTACTATAGCCACTGTAAATATAACTCAGCTCTTTAACATAATGCCGCAACGCGAAAGTAGTTTTTGACCTTCCTGCCGCCTCTGAGCGATCTTCTGGATCAGGACACGAGCTGGAATCTTAACACCGGAAATAACGCCGCCACCAGACCAGTACACATCACATGTATCTACCTCTACAGGCTCGACGATCGTAATAGAAGACATCGCCACGTAGAACGTCTTCTTTCCCGTAGAAAGCTCCACAAACTGATCAAATATAAAGTCCATAATTATACCCCCGCCTTATCCCTAGCAGCTTCCAGGCATACTTCTATGGCCTCCACAACTTCCGAATCTGGCGTTATAAAAATCAGTCTTTTCGGCTGATCTTTAGCCTGCTGTATTAATTCGGAAACAACCTCAATCGCCTCATACAGATCTATCATTCCTTGACCTCCTTAACTACCCATCTTAGCGCATCTAAGACTCTCTGACCTTTCAGGATATCCCTTGAAACGGCTTACCACATGTGCGTTCCCTGAGTTCAAGGTATTAGCAAACTCCTGTGCTCTAGCCTGCCAGTCAAACTCGCCAACTCTTTCGCCTGTCTCAGTGTTCTCCACAAGATAGGAGAGTCTCCCCTTAATATAGTCCTGGGTTACGATCCAGCTCATTCGTCCTCCTTCTTCACCGTGAACCTGAGCTCGTACAGCCCGTTTCCTTCGCCGGTAATATCACCGAGAGACTGCAGGGTGATAGTTTTCAGTTCTTTGTTATCCGCGTATAAGGTTGCTGTCTCTTCCTCAGGTGTTCCGTCGATCTCACCTCCGCACGCCGCATAGCCTGCAATATCAATCCAGTGGTCACACTTTGTAGAAGTAGCAGCTCTGGCAACCTTAAGTAAGATCATCATGTTCGCCACATCTCTGCTGGATAAATATATCTCTTCATCAGACATCGCTTCCAAATACGTATTCCACAGCTTCGCTATCGTGTCAAAATTGTCTTCCGGCTTGCCATAGTCATGATCCATATCCTCTGCATGTACAGCTTTGCTCGCTGCTTCTAAGATTCCTTTTCTGTTCATACGTGCCTCCTTAACGTTTATTGTAACTAATATAAGAAATCATATCCCACGGAATAAAGCCGCACTGATAATAGTGATCTCGTCCTAGTTCGTCAGCTAGAAAATGAACATATTGATTATTTACAAACAAGTCTCCTGGCCCATCAACCTCGGCTCCATTCTGAGATCTTAACTGGATTTTAAGGTCTGAAAATCTGATGTGCACTCCTTGCTCCGGCATTTTTACGCCTCCAAATATGAATCCAGATCATCAACATGCAGCCCGGTCTTCTTAACGTTGCAAAGTAAGAGGCCCTTAATTGCGGTTCCATCTTTTTTAAGACCGTTGACGGTCACGTCTTCACCTTCGCAAGAAGTAAATATTTTGGTTACAACGAATTTCAATTGCATAGACTGGCTATAGACTTCATCTCTTACGCGGATTGTCTCCTTCTCCCTCTTCCAGTTATCCAGCTTCTCAACGATCTCCTTGTATGAGAAACGACTAAGAATTTCGTAAGCTGTCCAATAACCAAAGAGTTTTTCTTTATCAGTTAACTTCATTTTCCAGAGCTCTTTAGCTAGCTCTACACCTTGCTGGCGGCCATCTTCTCTTGCTACATCCGGATCGCAGACAGTAAAACGATCGCACGGAAAGAGATGCCCGTTACCATTGATCCAGACTTTGATGCCGTTCAGATTTGTATACTCAAATGGCGAAAAATCATCTTTATACACAGGCTCCACACAGTCCACTTTCAAAAAAGTACTCTTATCTTCTTTCATAAGTGCCTCCTCATCCATACAGTTCGTGATACATTGACTCCAGTACTTCGCGAACGTTTTTCTCAAGCCCATTTCTGGAAAATATAACTTCTCTCATAGTTTCCTTAGAGAAATGTCCATCCGAAGAAAAGCCGGTGGCACCCATACGGATGATCCACCGACCTTTCACAAAGCTACGCTCAACTACTGTAATGATCTTGCCAAAGTGCTTCCATTCAAAATCCGTACAAATATCATGAATCTTTTTCCGTTCTTGCAGACTTGTCATTCAGCATTTCTCCTATCTTGTTCATGATGCGTTCTCTTTCATGGCGCTTGCCATCGCTGAAACCATAATCATAGATCTGCATAATATGGTCATCAACCGGTCTATTGCGATCAAGGCCTGACTCGTCAGACAGATAGTCCCTGTATATATTCAGCGTATCACGAAGAAACAACATGGACTTTCTATATGTTTCTGCCAGCGCTGAGTTCCGATTGGCCTTCTCTTCTATCTTAGAAATATGCGCCTTGACGGATTCGTCAGCTGGGAGGCCAGAAGCTTCTGCCAAGGCCTGAAATATGGGCGCCTTCTGCTCATCAGCATACTGTTTGAATGCCTGATCTACGTCCATGGTAGCCAGCTTAGCTCCTGGGTTTTTCTCGAAATATTCCTCGACGGCTTTTTCCTTGATCGCCTTAATATGAGCAATTGTTCCGTCGGCTGCCGGATGTCCACTAGCTTTAGCAAGTTCCATCTTAGTATCACCGTAAAGTTTCGAAAAGGTCGACTGCTGTACTGCTTTTTTCTGGATTGCTTTTACATGAGCTCCTATCGCTGCATGCGCTGGAAGCCCGCTGGCCTTGGAGAGCAGGCTTTCTCTATATTTGTAGTACCATTCGGCAGCCGCTGCCTGGTCATCAGCAGTATACTTAGCCTCAAGATCGGTAAGTTCCTTATCTCTTTCCGGAAGCGCCAAAATAGCACTGATCGGAGCCGTAGAGTATGAAAATCTAGGATGACAACAGTCTTTTTCAGGCCAACTGATAGGGCACTGCTGACATTCTTGAGAGCCTGCCCAAACAGCATCAGCGAATTCACACAAAAAGCAGCTGTTTGCTACGTGTTCGTCAGGAAAGAATCTTTTGACCCATTCGTACTTAAAATTTTTCCTTTCCTCAGCAGACGGATTATCTCCAAGCGAAGTCTGCATGTCTGTCCACATAGCCCTATGAAGAGCAAGAGCCAAAGTCTTGTTAAGTTTCATCCTTATACCTCCTTAAAAGTTCATATCAGCAAAAACAAGGCAGATAAATATATCTATGCCGATACCAATTAGAATCGGATAGTTCCATGTGAACGCGTATCCGGCCACAGCACTGCACACTGCAAATATAGCTCCGACGAACAATATCGGAACACCAAACAGTACGGTTATTAGTACCAGCATAGACGTAAGTGCTAGTGCGAGTCGCGCTGCCGCCATAAGCAACCTATACATTGTGCCTCACCTCCCCTTTATTAGGCCTGTCTGGAGTCGTAGAAAATATAACGCTTCCAAGTCCAATGTCGCACAACTCTTTCGCTGCTTCATGCACTGCACAGCAAAGGCCGTAATTAGTGCGATAACTGTCCTTTGAGCTGCCCTCTTTCACAAAGCGAATCGGTTTATAACCACGCTCTAGGCAAACCAACTGATAAGCATCGCATATTTCGTCAAGAAGATGCTCCTTATGATACTTATCCGAACTGTCATATTTTTTATATGTATTTCGACTCACCCTTAGCTTCCTTTCATTATGCTCTTAAGGCTCCTTTTCCTATAAGAGCTATTGCGGCAAGGAGTGTATAACAGACTGTCCTGTTCCCTGGACTTCTGACGTTCTTCTCGTATCTCGTCTTGCTCTGCCTTCCAGGAAATATAACCATCGCATTTGGAATGACAGCCAACGAATCTGTCTTTACACCCCTTGCATGGACAAATCAATCTTTCTCCTTGGGCCTGGGCTTAGGCAAATTGAGTCTCCATCCGCCGTCACCTGTCCTGGTGGGCCTCACACCATCGAGATCTCTTCCGTACCATCCCCACTCAGCAAACATATAGTTCGACGTGGTCTTGTTACGGCCGATCAGAATATAATCCTCAACCGTGCAGAACTTATTGGCCTCGATAACGTCCTGCACCTGCTGAAGTGCTGTATAGGCCTTGTCTCTGCCGGTTGACTCGTCGTCGTCGTAATAAGTAATATCATAGGCCACAGACCCAGGAGCCTTACCTACGCTGGCGTTAGAGCCTTTGAACTTGTTACCATACGACGTGTGCTTGGTGTTTCCCTTACTTCCAGACGATTTACTACGTTTACCGCCTGTGCCTCCCCCGAAAAAATAATCACCGAGCGTATACATTGCATCTCGGCAACCGTCAAGGAATGTAGGCTGGATAACCTCTTCCCAAACGGTCCTTATTGCTCCCTTAGCGTCAGGTTCAATCCCAAATATGCCAAGGAACTTCGCCAGTATGCTTACTTTTTCGAGAGGAGCGTATTCCAGATCAGCCACCTCAGCCGCTTCTCTCTGTTCATCGTTGTTACTTGAAATATCATTAAGTGTTGCCATATATTCTCCTAATCAAAACAAGAGAGGCCCAGCTAAATATAGCCAGACCTCTCCGCCGGTTAGTTACTCAGACTCTTCGGAAGGTTTTTCGCCCTCATCCAAGAGCCGTTTCTTAGCAGCTTTGACATCGTCAGGGAGATCTCCGAATGTTCTTGCCATTCCGATCCCTCCCACAACAAAGCCAATTGCCATTAAGATCTTCTCTAAGTTGATTTTCATACTGCACCTCCTTTTGTGCTGATAACTGTACCAATATAGGACCTGCAAATATAACCCACTAGGGCCTTCTCAGCGACACGTACTTAGGCCTTGTGAAATACGCCATCAGCACGACCGTTGTACATATCATAGCCACGATACCGAACCAGAACCTTCTCATAAATATCACGCTCCTTTCAAGGAAAAAAAGGAGAAGCAGCTGTTAAGCCGCTCCTCCACCGGTTCAGACGTCTGCCTCGGTTGCTGTCGGGCGATCTTCGTCCTTCTTCTTGCCACCCAGCTTGATGCCGATCTTGTCTGCGACGATGCCAACGGCGATTCCGCCAGCAACGACCAGGCCGGTCTTCACCTTACCTTTGTGCTTATCGAAGAAGGCCTTAACCTTCCCCGGCTGCTTCTGCTCAGCCTTGTTCTGATCCGGATTCGTAGCATTATCATTTGCTGCTTCTCCGTTGGGGTTAATAGTTACATCGATTTTCTTCTCATCAGCCATTTCGGCCTCCTTTCATAAAACCGAGGCACAATTACCTCAATATACTACCTGTAGTTTTTGCTCAGCCTACAAGATGCGGATCCCACTTCTCGGGTTTCACATCCCAATGAATCTTCCAGCCGGAAATATGCCTATAAC
>Ga0247611_10006866_pt1 | contig 14477 bp, 6 predicted proteins | sample 177DNAGHGhighgp2_FD_192422 | JGI IMG/M metagenome (GOLD analysis project Ga0247611, IMG submission 192422) | Sheep rumen microbial communities from Palmerston North, Manawatu-Wanganui, New Zealand - 1770 DNA GHGhigh gp2 | ecosystem: Host-associated > Mammals > Digestive system > Stomach > Rumen ...
TCACTCTTCACTTTTCACTTCTACGATGCTGCCCTGGAACTTATCATGCAGCTTCTGGAAGATGATATAGAACGCAGGAACGACGAAGAGCAATGCTATGGTACCAACTACCATACCTCCGATGACACACATGGCAAGGGCACGGTTACCATTGGCACCGGCACCGCTGGCAATGGCGAGCGGAATCATACCGACAACCATACAGATAACAGTCATCAGAATGGGGCGCAGACGCTCCTGACAAGCTAAGAAGGCTGCTTCACTGATACCCATACCGTGTTTACGGTGCTCGGAGGCCACCTCGGTAATCAGGATGGCGGTCTTGGCCAACAGTCCGATCAGCATGACGACACCCGTCTGCACATAAACATTGTTCTCCATACCTGGGAAGCCAATGTTAGCACAAAGCCAGACGACGCAGAAGGCACCCATCAGACCGAACGGGATACTGAGCAGCACAGCCAACGGCGTGAACCATGAGTTATACAACGATCCCATAATCAGGTAGATAAGGACGATACAGATGCAGTAGATGAGGGTGGTGGTGTTCGAACCAGCCGCCTCAGCGGTCTCACGCGACATACTGCTGTACTCAAACGTAGCCGTACTAGGCATCGTCTCGCGGAACACCTCTTTAATGACCTCCTGAACCTGACCTTCACTGTAGCCGCTGGCAGGAGATACCTGACACTCAATACTTGAGAACAGGTTGAAGTGCTGGTTGTTAGATGGACCAACAATCTCCGTCAGTGAAACAAACTCTGAGAGGGGTGCCATCTTTCCGCTGCTCGTCTTCACGAAGATATTGTTGAGCGACGTGGGATCGAGACGATATTCAGGAGCTGCGGCAGTCCATAACTGATACACCTTACCGAACTGGTTGTAGTTGGCGACATACGAACCACTACAGTAATTGCCGAGCGTGCTCAGCACTTCCTTGGCTGATAAGCCGGAGCGACTGCACTGGGTGGGATCCACTTCAACACGGTATTTCGGGAATTTCTCCGAATAGGTGGACATTGCCATACTTACTTCCTTGCGCTCCATGAGCTTGGCCAGGAAGTTGTCGGTCTTCTTAGAGAACTCCGACAGGTCGCCGTCGGTGGGGTCCTCTACGACGAGGTTCACGTTGCTGCTCGTACCATAGCCCGGAATCTGGGGCATCTGGAACGGAATGACCGTGGCATTCTTGATGTCCGCACACGACATATAGAAACGATACATGACCGCATCTATGTAGTGTTCTATACCCGAACGCTCTTCCCAGTTCTTCAGACGGATAACCATGAAGCCATAGCTGGAACCCTGACCTGAGATCAGACCGTAGCCGCTCACCATGGCATAGCTCTCCATTTCGGGAATAACCTTCACTTTCTCCTCCACCTGCTGCAGCAGGTCGTAGGTCTGCTCCAGTGTGTAACCTTCCGGTGCATCCACCTCAACCATGAACATACCCTGGTCTTCCTGTGGCACGAGGCCCGACGGCAGTTTCATCATAAAGAATACAAGCAGCGCGGCAGCAATGCCCATTAATATCCAAGACACACCTGGACGCTTGATGAACTTCTTCACCCCCTTGCTATATTTGTCGAAGAGGGCATTATAGCTGGCGTCGTAGGCTTTCTTGGTGTAGTAGAGCAGCGACTTTCCGCCATCCTTCTTGTCCTCCGTCACCTTCAGCATGATGGCACAAAGGGCGGGACAGGTGGTCAGGGCCTGCAGACACGACAGACCTACGGCCGAGGCGATGGTGATACCGAACTGGGTGAAGAACGTACCCGACGTACCCGAGATAAAAGTCACGGGGATGAACACTGCCATGAAGACAAGCGTACACGAGAATACTGCCATCGACACTTCGCCGACAGCCTGGCGCGTAGCCTCCTTGGCATCGGTGATACCATTCTCCATCTTTGCCATCACGGCCTCGACGACCACAATGGCATCATCAACCACCGTACCGATGGCGAGCACCAATGCGAACAGCGTCAGCAGGTTCAGCGAGAATCCTGCCAGGGTGACGATGACAAAGGTACCCATCAGTGACACAATCACCGAGATACTGGGGATAATCGTTGCCTTGACGTTCTGCAGGAAGAAGAACACCACCAGAATTACCAGAATGATAGCGATGACGAGCGTCTCCACCACATTATGGATGGCCGCAAAGAGGAAGTCGTCGGCGTTCATCAAGGTGACGAATTCCAGTCCGTCAGGCATCGTGGCCTTCATCTCCTCGCACATCTGGTCGATGCGCTGGTTCACCTCCGTGGCATTGGAGCCTGGTGACTGGAAAATCAGCATGAAGGTACCCGGCTGGCCGCTGATATTAGACTTGAAGCTGTAGGTCTTGGCACCAATTTCCACTTCTGCCACGTCTTTCAGGTGCAGCACGTGACCACCGTCGGTGGTCTTGATGACGATGTCATTGAACTCATCAATCTCCTTCAGCGTACCCTTATACTCCATCGAGTACTGGTATTTGTTATCTGATTGCTCACCGAAGTTGCCTAAAGAGGTCACGAAACTCTGGCTGTTGATGGCTGTGCTGATATCGTCGGGAGTCAGACCGTATTGTGCCAGCACGTCGGGTTTCATCCAGACACGCAGGGCATAGGTGTTACCTAACGACGTCACAGAGCCCACACCAAAGATACGCTGCATACGCGGCTTGATGTTGATATCTACGTAGTTTGACACGAAGTCGTCGCTATACTTGCCGTTTGTACATTGAATACCGATGATGCGCAGAATACTGCTCTGGCGTTTTTCTGTCTCAATACCCATATTGACAACGGCAGAAGGCAGCTGCGACTGAGCCTTCGACACACGGTTCTGTACGTTCACCGTCGCGATATCTGGGTCAACACCCTGCTTGAAATACACGTCGATGGTCGCGGTACCCGTTGAGGTGGCCTTCGATACCATATAGTCCATACCGGCCACACCGTTGATACTCTCTTCCAAGGGGGAGATCACCGACTGAATGATGGTTTTGGGGTCAGCACCCATATAGTAGGCCGTAACCTCCACTTGCGGAGGTGCGATGTTCGGATATTGCTCGATGGGCAGCGAACTCATCGAAATGAAGCCCACCAGCGCCAACACGATACTGATGGCGCACGCCATCACGTACCTATTAATAAATATATTATTCTTCATAAAGCGGAAGCAAATTTTTCACTTTTCACTCTTCACTTTTCACTTCTTCTCCGGTGCAGCCGGGAAAAGCACCTTCTGTCCCTCGTGTACGTTGTTGGCTCCTACGGTCACAATCTGGTCACCCTCGTTCAGACCTGTCAACGCTATATAGTGCTTACCATCATAGATGTCCTGTGTAGTCACCTCAATAGCCGTTGCTGTGCTGTCGGGCTGTACCTTATACACCTGCTGCTTGTCCTGCAACTTCACGACAGCCTCCTGCGGGATTACCATGACGCCCTGTTCTTGCAGAGGAATCACCACATTACCCTGCATACCTGAGTAGAGCAGGCCCTTAGGGTTGGGGAAGGTAGCCTTCAGCGAAATAGTACCAGTAGAGGCATTCACCACGCCCGTAGCTCTGGTAATCTTGCCCTTATGCTCATACTCCGCACCGTTCTTCATGACAAAACTCACATCGAGCGAATACTTTGAAAGTGCACTGGGATCCGTGCTGAAACCTTCAGAGAGCATCATTGACAGAATCGTTTCCGGCAGTGAGAATTCTGCATCCATATTCGCGTTGCCGCTCACCGTGGTCAGATAGGTTGACGGCGACACCTGATCACCCGTACGCACGGGAATCTCACCGATGCTGCCCGTCACGGGGGCAGTAATGGTGCAGTAGCCGAGGTTCACCTTCGCACGGTTTACCTGTGCCCTGTATTGTGCCACGGATGCCTTTGCCTGGTTGTATGAGTTCTCTGAAGTATCGAGCGTATATTTGCTGACAATCTTCTTCTCATACAGATTCTTGTTAGACTCGTACTCGATTTTCGCACTTGCCTCTTGGGCAAGAGCAGCCTGGAGGTTAGCCTGTGCAGACTCCAGTTCCAACTGTGCGTCACGCTGGTCGATGATAAAGAGCACCTGACCTTTCTTCACCTGGTCACCTTCGGTCACGCAGATTCTCGTCAGCTGTCCACTTACCTGAGGCGTGATGGTTACATCCGTCTCACCCTTGAGTTTCGCACTGAACTTCATAGGCACTGTAATGTCTTCTTTCTTAATGGTCACCGTCTCATACGACGTCTGTTCTACTTGGGGCATTTCGCCACCACATGAGGTCAGTCCACCAACCACTGCAGCCAGTGCTACAACACCCATCTTCACATTGTTTCTTTTCATTTTCTTTATATTTTAGTAATAGTAAATTGTCTATTTGATAGATTTTTAACTCGCCAAAGTTACAAAGTTTTGTCGAAATAGCAAAATTTTATGCAAAAAGTTACTATTTCACTCTGCAAAAAAGTCGAAGCCAGCAATCACCTGGAAGAAGCGATCAACATAGTCCCATGAGGTGGGTGACCACTGGAAACCTAGTCGGTAAAGCACCTGCATGGTGTAGTCGTTCGTCTCCTGAACGAGGATTGCATCCTGTCCGTGAGTCACGTCGGCGTATGCTACCAGACTTTGCAGGCGCTCGGCTTTCTGAGGGTCAGACTTGATCTGATCCAATGCCTGCAGGAACTCGTCTTGTTCTACCATTCGCACAGGTGTGCCTACTGAGGCCAGTTCGCCCAGCACGTCACCAAGGAACACGCTATGGTTGTTGTATGGATGGAACATACAACACTCGCGTGGCGTGGTGGCCAGCAGACAAATAGCCTGAGCGACCTCGTTGATAGGCGAGAACTCTACAGGATTTGTGAAATTGCCATAGGGACAGCAGCCTAACAAGCTATAGGCGCGCATCGTGCCGGCAAAGCTGTTGGTGCGGAAATTTACTTGGAATTCACCGTCTGTACTGCGGGCTGCAAGGTTGCCGACACGCATCACCTTACCCACGAGACCCTTGGTGGCAACAGCATCGAGAACGATACGCTCAGAAAGGTATTTCGAAAGCGTATATTGGTTACCCAAATACTGGTTCATGAAGAGACGCTGCTCGCTGAGGAAAGCCTTGTCGGCAGACTCGCCATGTGTCAGGAAACCGCCCACACTGACGGTGGAAATCTGGATGAGCTTGGCTCCCGTCTTCAGACAGTAGTCCACGCAGCGCTGTGTGCCATCTACGTTGACGCGTTCGATGTCGTTGTCCTTGGAGAAGTGTTTCACGATGGCGGCACAGTTGAACACCGTGTCAATCTCGACGGCGGAACCGTTGAGCACAGAACAAAGGTCATCGGTAACGTCGCCATTGATGACGCGGAGACGTCCGCTCTCGAAGAGGTCGCGATAGGAAGAGGCGAAATAGTAATACAGGAGCGTCTGCAAGCGACGTTCTCCATCCTTTGGACTCTTGGCACGTACCAGACAGGTAATAGTCTTGGCATCGGAACTGATAAGCTCGTTGAGCAGGTGAATGCCCAGGTAGCCAGTGGCTCCCGTCAGTAGTACATGACCTAACGTGAGTGGCGTACCCTCACGGAAAGCTTCTATAGTACCTCCAGTCAGAACTTGGTCGATGGCAGTGTAGTCGAAGTCCTTCACCTCCGACTCCAGACTGACTTTCTCGGTCACCTGAGTACCGGTCAGCAGGGCAGCAATCTGTCGTGGCGTCGGGTTGTCGAAAACATCGCCATAGACCAAATGGTGTCCAATTTTATCGACATCGATAATCAAGCGTGTAACGACAAGCGAAGTGCCACCCAATTCGAAGAAATCGTCGGTAGCTCCCACACGCTCTACTTGCAGGATGTTAGCAAAGATGTCGCAAAGCTGTTGTTCTAATTCATTTGCTGGCGCCACATATGCTGTCGTGATGGAAAGCGTGGGTTCGGGCAGTGCCTTCATGTCGGTCTTACCGCTAGGCGTGGTCGGCATCTTGTCGAGTTGCAGGTAAGCCGTTGGCACCATGTACTGTGTCAGGCTCTTGCCAATCTCCACTTTCAGTTCGTCAATGTCTACAGCATGATTGGCAGTGAAGTAGGCACAGAGATGTTCCTTGCCATTGATCTTGCGAATCATCACGATGACCTGACCGATACCTTCCTGTTGGGAAATGACACTCTCAATCTCACCCAGTTCGATACGCAGACCACGCAACTTCACCTGATTGTCGGTACGTCCTAAGATGGAAACGTAGCCCTGTTCGTCCCAGCGCGCATAGTCACCAGAGCGGTAGAGGGTTTTGTCAATTGCATCGCCGGTGACAAACGGGTTGGGGATGAAGGCCTCGCGGGTCTTATCAGGCAAGTTGTTATAGCCCAAGCCTACCTGCGCACCACCGATCAGTAGTTCACCTACAACACCCACTGGCACACGGTTCATGTCGGCGTCCACGATATATTCGGTCACGTTGACCAACGGACGACCGATGGTCACATGGTCGTCGTGTGTCACTTCGTGGCTGTTGCTTTCCACCGTTGTCTCAGTGGGACCGAAGCTGTTGAAGATATGCACTTGATGAGAACCGTCAGCACTTACCATCGTCTTTTGCAGTTCACGCAACTGGCTGTCTGAGAATTTCTCGCCGCCCAGCTCAATGATGTGACAACCTGAAAGCGCCTTGCGGAAGGTATCCGACTCATAGAGCTGCATCAAGCGTGACGGTGTGCCTTGGAACATACCCACGTTGTTTTCCACCATAAACTCCGCCAAGAGAATCGGGTCGTTGGCTATCTCGTCGCTGGCCAATGCCAGGGTGAGACCGTTGTACAGCGGAATACCAATTTCCTCAACGGAAGCGTCGAAGGAGATGGTGGCCAGTCCGAGTATGCACTTTACCTCTTGCATTACCGTCCAGTTGCGGAAGTTGAGCGGATGGGCAAAGAGCTCGTTGCAGATACCCTTGTGGTGAAGCATCACTCCTTTTGGACGACCTGTAGAACCTGACGTATAAATAATGTAGGCGAGGTCGCCGCCTTCCTGTGGAATAGCTGGGTTTGCCGTGTTTTCGCATTGCAACAGTTCTTCGACATTCAAGGCTTTCTCCAATACCTTGAGACTTCCCTCTCCGGCTTGCGCCTTCAGATTCTCCAGATTCTCATCGTCGGTAACGATATAGGCAGCCTCGCTGTCTTCGAGAATCAGCTTGATGCGGTCTGCTGGATAGTGCGGGTCACAGGGGATGTATGCTGCACCAGCCTTCATGATACCAAACATGGTGAAGATAAGGCGACTGGTACGAGGCAGCAACATGGCCACGCGGTCGCCACGCTTCACACCATGAGCAATGAGCGCATTGGCTATACGGTTCATCTCACTATTCAACTGGCTGAAAGTAAAGGTGCCGTCGCAGGCTACGAGAGCCTTCACGTCGGGCTTCTGCTCGGCATTCGCCTCAACGGCCTGATGGAACAGACGGGTAGGAACATCTGCTGTGCCAGCCATACGGAAAGAATTGACCAGACGCTCTTGTTCGTCGCTAAGCATCGACACCTTGAGCAGACTGTTCTTCGGTGCCTCCATGAAATGTTTCAGAACACTGACGAATGATTCTGCCAATCCCTTGATCGTCTTCTCGCTATAGAAGGCATCGTCGTACTCCAGACAGATGACTGGCTGGCCGTCCTGTTGTATGATGATGATATCGAGTTTCTGTTTCGGCACATCTACGTCTATCGACTTGACAGTAATCTTCTCGCCACCAATGGTATGCTCTTCGAAGATTCCCAACTGATAAGTATAGGTCGTGTTGGCCGAGAAGTCGAAATCGGCAGCAATACGGGCGAAGGGATAGAGTTCGTGGCGCATCGTCTGCTCTAAATTCTCACTCGTGCGACGGACGAACTCTTCTACGGTCTGTTCCGTGATATGTCCTGCCAATGGAAGGGTGTTGACAAACATACCCGTCGTATCAGCCAGACGTAGGTTGGAACGTCCGTTACTAATCGTGGAGATATAGACATGACGGTTGTTGGTGTAGCGCGACAACGTGTAGAAAGACACAGCGAGCATCAGACTGGCAGGCGTCACATTCAACTGCTTGCAGAACTGCTCCACCTTGGTATAATCGAAAGGAGTGACTACCTGGGCAACATGACCGTGAGGCTCACTGGGCGTAAAGTCGTCGGTAATTTCCGTACAGCCCTCGCATTCCTTCATCACTTCGGCAAAATAGGCTTTCGCTTCCTGATATTCTTGGCCACTCTCAGCCTGTCGCTGCTCCTGCGAGAACTGGAGTAAGCCGAGTCTCTCTGGCTCGATGGTTTTCCCGTCCAGGACATCGCATAGCTGGCGTGTAAGCAAGTCGAATGATGCACCATCGAAGATGAGGTGATGCACATCTATCAAGATGACCACGCGGTTTTCCGTCTGCACGATTTCCATGCGGTAGAGCGGACCGCGGTCCAAATTGAAAGGCAGGACAAAGGACTGCTGATAGGCAATCAGGTCCTTTTCCGTCATCTCACTACGTGTCACTACCGGCACCAGGTCAGGGTCGTACACTTGGACGACGTCGTTACCCTGCGTCTCGAAATGGATGTTGAAGGCAGGATGCGCAGAGATTAGTTGCAAAAGGGCTTGTTCCACCTTATCACCCTCAATGCCTGGGGGAAGTATGATGGCAGTGGGAAGATTATAAGTCGTGTCAAGCGGATGCTTCATGCACTCGTAATAAACACCCAATTGGGCGTAGGAGAGGGGAGCGGACTTGGGATGGCTGATGTCTGACGGCTGAGGTGTTTCGTCTCCCGTCTTACTTCTTCCTTCATCCATCAGACTTCTTAGTATCTCATTCTCGATACTCTGAAGGGTAACTGATTTCGCCATCGACTTGGCATCAAGCTCTATGCCGTAGCGCTTATTGATCTCTACCGCCAGTTTCATGGCCGTAATGGATGTCAGGCCAGTGTGACCCAGTAACGTTGTGACGCCAAAGTCACTATTGCCCACCAACTTGGATATGATGTCGTGGAGTTCCTTCTCCAGCACATTCATCGGGGCGTTTTCTGTTTGTTGCGATTCTGTCGTAACAGAGCGTACGGGCTTGGGAAGCGCTCGCTTGTCCACTTTATGGTTTTGGTTCAGCGGAATGGCATCAATCTGCATGATGACCTCGGGAGCCATATAAGGTGGTTTCTTTTCGAGTATGAAGGCGTTCAGGGCCTCAACGTCTACAGGAGAATCGCTCACTACGTAGGCAGCAATGAACTTGCCTGCTCCTTCTCCTTCTGTATCGAAAGCATGAACGGTGGCGTCCTTGATACCTGGGAATTCACGGATGACGGCTTCCACTTCTTTCAGTTCGACGCGGAAACCGCGAATCTTCACCATTCCGTCGCGACGACCAACGAACACCAATTCACCGTCATCGCGGCGCATAACGATGTCGCCTGTCTTGAAAATCCTACCGTGAGTGTCGTCTTCCGTTATTTTCTGTGCTGTCAGCTCAGGAGCGTGCAGATAGCCACGACATACCTGAGGTCCCATGACCCATAGCTCACCCTCTTCGCCAACAGCGGCAGTCTGGCCATTATCGGCCATCACAGCCAGTGTCGTTTCACCTAAAGGGGTACCAATAATAGACTGCTCTTCACGTTGAGTAAGATTATGTCCGGCAATACTCGTACACTCAGAACTTCCGTAGAAGTTAACCATCCGGATATGCTTCGGAGGTGTCAGAGGTGGCAGTGCCTCGCCACCACAACTGAGTACCTCCAGGGAGGTGTCTTCATCCAGGTTACCAGCAAACTGATAAGCCATCATGGTGGTCATGAAAATATGTGTAATCTCTTCCCTGCGAATGTACGCCTTCAGTCGTCCCATGTCATAGCGCTCGGCATTGTCAAGGATATGCAGTGTTACACCTAAGGAGAGCCCGCCCCACGTCTCGACGACAGTGGGCACAAAACCGAAACTGGCATAGTTGGCTACTCGACTGCCAACCTTCATACCTAAGAAACTGGCAAAAGGCACGGATGATGAAGCTACGTTGCGCTGCTCCAACATCACACCCTTGGGTTGACCTGTAGTTCCCGAGGTATAGACGAGCATCAGCAAACCTGCAGGATCGGGGTCTGCCAAAGGTTGGGTGATAGGGGGCAATTGGTTGATGTCCTTGGTCAGAAGGACTGGTGCCGTAACATCGCCTAACAGCGGCAGTAACTCCTCATCGGCAATCAACAGCTTGGCATTGGCGTCCTGCACCATATAGTTCAAACGCTCCTTGGGGTAGGTAGGATCGAGAGGCTGATAGGCGCAGCCGGCCTTCAACACGCCGAGCGGTGCAATGACCATCCACTCACAACGTGGAATCAAGATGCTTACCACATCCTCTTTGCCGAGCCCTTTCGATGCGACAAACGCCGCGATGCGGTCGCTGAGTGCATCCACCTCAGCATAGGTATACCGTTTGTCTTTATAAACTACTGCGATATTCTCAGGGGTTTCCTTGGCCTGTTTGCGGAACAACGATGCGACGGTCTGTGTGTTAACAGCCTGGTTAGAGGGTTTAGAGATTTTTTTCATATTGATGATTGTTTTTTGATTGCGTTTTAGAATTTCGTAGAAAACAAACTGGGTGATATGTTCAGCGAGAACCATCCCCATTGGGCACACTTGCTGTCATTTCCCTGTTTCAGCCAGTACATCGTTTCCGTGCTGAACATCAGCGTGTAACCTATATTCAGTGAAATGTCTTTTGTGAACTGATAACCGGCTTGCAGGTCAATGCTATGACCCAACGTCCGGTTCAGATTATCTATTTCTGTGGCCACTGCCAGATAGTGGTAGGTGGCACTGAGGTCCATCTTTCGCGTGGGCTTTCCGAAAGCACCGATGAAAGCATTCTGCAAACCAGGGGTAAAGCCGTTGATATAGGCGCTCTGATAGAAGTAGTCCATGATGCCATAGAACTTGTTGCGCGAAGCGAACAGCGGACAGAATCCCTTGTTCGTTTCATGATATATTAGTCCAAGTCCAATGTCTCCTGGTGATGGGACTATCACTTTGTCATCACCACTCAGGTAGTCGTAACCCAGCGTGAAACCGTAATAGTCATTAGGATTAACAGTGACCTTTCCACTGGCCATCCATGCATCCATATCTCTAGCTTTTCTTGCGCGAGCATCTACCGACTTACCCACCTGCTTATAGTATGAGCCTTCCACTGTCAGTTTCTTGTGGTGATAGTTCAGATAGCCACCATACATCTGTTGATATTCCGTGCTGGGCTTGTTTTCCTCTGACCCTTTCACACCAGCCTGCAGACCCACATTCATGAAAAGCAGAGAAACACCCAGTGGGAACTTGGGCACATCGTAGTGATACCACACCGTCTGCATCGTCTTGTAAGGTTTATCACCATTGTCATAGTATGTACTAGAATATACATTATCTTCACTCTGGTTGTAGGCCAGTATAGCGTGTACCTGATGTCCGTAACCCTCGTAGCCAACTCTCAAAATGTCGTGTGAAAGCGATGCCATCGCAAAATCGTTAGGACCGATAATGCGTTCATCGTCATAAGCCAGTGCTACACGACCTACCTGAGCGAACAAGCCGCATTTGGCTGTCATTTTTGCCCAACCTTCATATAGCTTAAGTGCTTGCGCACCATGAGTACCCCATACCGACTTGTTTTGAATCACAGCATGTGCCTGTAGTCCTGGTCGTTCGTAATCCACTATCAGACGGAAGCGGCCCAACAGGAAGCTTGAGTTATCGTCCGGTTCGTCGTCCAGGTCTATAGGAAGTCCGCCACGCATCATTTCTCCGTGCGTCATGAAGTCAATGCCAAAACTCAACTTGTTTACCTTTGCAGAATCATTCGTCTGAGCCCATAAGAAGCCAGCCTGTAGTAGCAAGACTACAGCTACGAATGACCTTATCAGTTGAAATTTCATAGTTATGAGGTCTTTATTTGAGGGCAAAGATAGGAAAAAGAAATTATTTAGACAAATAATTTGCCAAAAAACCTCAAAACAAAGCAATTACTATATAGGCAATTCAAAGATGAAACGGCAACCGGCATGATAGCTGGTGTCAAGGGTGAAACTGCCACCAAGCGTTTCAGCATGGCGCTTGACAAGTGGTAGCCCAAGACCTAAACCATCGCTGAAATCATCAACTTTCGTAAAGAACATGAAGATATTCTCAAGGTCGGCTTCCGCAATGCCCTTACCCGTGTCTTGTATGATGAAGCGGACTGATTTGTCGTCTTTTTCCACCCGTAACAAGACATTCTTACCATCGGAATAGCGGGTAGCATTGCCCAGTAACTCCTGCAGGCTATAGAGCAGGTAGCGACTTGGTAAGAATACAGAAATCATCAGACACCTCGGTCTCGAAAGTGATGGGCACGTGGTTCATCTGACTCATGAAAACAAAAGCTTCCCGACAGAGTTCATTACAACCAACCATATCGCGCTTTTCACATTTGTCGGATGCTGCACGACCCGTATCGGAACTATCAAAACACGAAATACATCGCTGTCAGGACATACGATGGCCAAGCTCCAAGTGGTACCATCTACTGGCATGTAGCACACCATGCAGGACTCGTCGTTCACTTTCACCGACATGCTGCCTCGCTTGCCAGCGGTCATCTCGTAGCCCAAAGCTATTATGTCAGCCTGTTGCTCTGCGTCAGCCACGCTGAAAATGGTCTTATCAAATAAGCGAGCACAATACAAAATAAAAATCGTTTTTATTTTTATTCTATAAGAAGTGTCTTTTCCGACTAATACTAATTTGTAGTCCGTAGTGAGCGAACTCGCAGTCCGTCCCGTTCGGACTGGCAGTCCGTAGGGACGGACTAAACAAGACACAATGTAGAAAACATTCGTTACAGTTGATAAGACGACTTTGCAAATAAGCATGGTATGTAATCGTGGGAGGTGCAGATGATACTAATTTGGCGAGTTTTAAGAAAATAATCGGTAAAATGCGTGGTGTTGGTGCTAAAAAATTAGTAACTTTGCACCGCAAATTAAGAATGTATATATTAAATAGGTAATAAGAATATGGCAAAGAAAGCATTATTGATGATTCTCGACGGATGGGGAATCGGTAAGCATGGTAAGGGTGACGTGATTTTCAACACTCCAACGCCTTACCTCGATTTGTTAACAGCTACTTCAGCTCACTCTCAGTTGCAGGCTTCTGGTGAGGATGTTGGTCTGCCCGACGGACAGATGGGTAACTCTGAGGTGGGTCACCTGAACATTGGTGCCGGTCGCATTGTGTATCAGGACCTGGTAAAGATTAACCGTGCCTGCAAGGACGGCTCTATCATGGAGAATCCTCAGGTGAAGGCTGCTTACACCTACGCCAAGGAGAACAACAAAAAACTGCACCTGATGGGTCTGACCTCTGACGGTGGTGTGCACTCTTCTTTGGACCATCTGTTCAAGCTCATCGAGATTGGTAAGGCTTATGGCTTGAAGAATCAGGTGTTCGTACATTGCTATATGGACGGTCGCGATACCGACCCACACTCTGGTAAGGGTTTCATCGAGCAGATCAGCAAGGTTTGTGCAGACAATGATGCTGCTATCGCTTCAATCGTAGGTCGATTCTATGCGATGGACCGCGACAAGCGCTGGGAGCGTGTAAAAGAGGGTTATGACCTCATCGTCAACGGTGTTGGTAAGCAGAGCACTGATATGGTTCAGGCTATGGAAGAGAGCTATGCAGAGGGTGTAACCGATGAGTTCATCAAGCCTATCCACAATGCTTCTGTCAATGGTTGTATCGAAGAGGGTGATGTAGTGATCTTCATCAACTTCCGTAACGACCGCGCCAAGGAGATGACCATCGCGCTGACCCAGGAGGACATGCCTGAGCAGGGCATGAAGACCATTCCCGGACTGCAGTACTACTGCATGACGCCGTACGACGCCAACTTCAAGGGCGTACACATCCTGTTCCCCAAGGAGAACGTGGAGGACACCCTGGGCGAGTACCTCAGCAAGCAGGGCAAGAAGCAGCTGCACACCGCCGAGACCGAGAAGTACGCCCACGTCACCTTCTTCTTCAACGGCGGCCGCGAGGCTCCCTACGAGGGCGAGGACCGCATCCTGGTGCCCAGCCCCAAGGTTGCCACCTACGACCTGAAGCCCGAGATGTCGGCCTACGAGGTCAAGGACAAGCTGGTAGCCGCCATCAACGAGGCCAAGTACGACTTCATCGTCGTCAACTTCGCCAACGGTGACATGGTGGGCCACACCGGCATCTACAACGCCATCGCCAAGGCCGTATGGGCCGTCGACAACTGCGTCCGCGAGGTCATCGAGGCCGCCAAGAAGAACGACTACGAGGCCATCATCATTGCCGACCACGGAAATGCCGACAACGCCATCAACGCCGACGGCACGCCCAATACGGCGCACTCGCTGAACCCCGTGCCCTTCATCTACGTTACCAACAACAACTCGGCTACGGTGAAG
>Ga0247611_10006867_pt1 | contig 14476 bp, 9 predicted proteins | sample 177DNAGHGhighgp2_FD_192422 | JGI IMG/M metagenome (GOLD analysis project Ga0247611, IMG submission 192422) | Sheep rumen microbial communities from Palmerston North, Manawatu-Wanganui, New Zealand - 1770 DNA GHGhigh gp2 | ecosystem: Host-associated > Mammals > Digestive system > Stomach > Rumen ...
CCCCCCCCCTCTGGTGAAGAAGTCACCTCAGTGTCGATCTGTGCCGTGCCTCCTGTCACGGCCCCCCCCCTCTGGTGAAGAAGTCACCTCAGTGTCGATCTGTGCCGTGACTCCTGTCACGGCCCCCCTTGGCAAGGATAATCAGTAGTGATGCCCCCAGCCCGTAATAGACCGCATCGCCTGGCATTGATGTGAAGTTGGCAAGCAGCATCACAGCCACGCCGACAGGCATCGACAGCAGCACGTAGCGGGCTTGAAATCTACCAGGGCACCACAGCGCGAAGCTCAACGGGAACAGGATGGCCACTGCCCGCAGGCCCAGCGACAGGAATCCCAGGTCATTGATAAACGTTCCGCTGAACGATGTAGCTGCCACGAATGCCAGCACGAGGATTCCAACGATCGACAGGCGCGTCTGGGTCAGCTGTGACAAGGGCGACTCGCCCATGCCCAATCGTCGCTTCAAGTTGCCATACACATCCCTCACCAGGATGGTCGAGGCTCCCAACGACAGCCCGCTGCCGCACCCCAGGATGTTGATGATCATCGTACCCAGCAGCAGTCCGCCCAGCCATGCAGGCAAGTGCTCCAGCACAAAGGCGGGAAATGCCAATGCCGAGTTGTCAATCACGCCGATTTCGGCGTGTATAGTTTCACCAGCCTGTTTCATCAATTGGGCCTCTTCGGCGGTAACATAATGTCCACGCATATACAGCCCGACAAGCGTGCACGCTGCTCCGATGATGGGCATGAACAGCGAACACAACACCGCACCACGTCTTGCCTTGCGCGTCGAGGAGGCTGACCAGATGCACTGAGCGTAGGTCTGTGTCGAGATGACTCCGAGGATGAGTGACAGACATCCACCCATGTCCTTGAAGAAACCGCGGGCAAATGGACTGCCATATCGCTCATGGATGCTCTCAATCCCTGTCAGGCTATTATGATGGGCGAGGGTAGGGGACTGGTAGATGCTCTCAATGCCTTCTCGCAGCCCGCTATAACCGCCTGCGATCCGCCACACGACAATACCTGCTACCAGAGAGCTGACGTAGAGCAGTATCAGTTTCACGATGCCCCCGGCTCCTGCACTCTTGATGCCTCCGAACAGCACCAGCAGCATGATGAGCACTGCGCTTGCCACTGCCGCCCATGTCATGTCGATGCCCACCAGGCTGGTGATCATCGCCGACGAGGACAGCACCTGGGACACGATGCTGATAAAGATGCCCACGAGAAACAGCATCGACCCGATGGTCTCGGCCTTGTGCCCGTATTCTCGGCTCACGATCTCTAACAGGGTCGTGCAGCCGCTGCGACGCAATGAGCTGGCGTAGCATAACCCTAAAATCAACGACCCCAGTCCGGCACCGATGGTGAACCACCACGCCGACACGCCGTAGTAGAATGCTAACTGTGCCGTGCCGATGGTACTCTGCCCGCCGGCAAGCGTTCCCAACAGGGCTCCGCACACCATCCAGCTGCCGCTTTTGCCCCCAGTCGTGAAACTGCGGGCATCCTTGACGTTGCGACCTGATAACCAGCTCACTGCAACTATCAGTGCTATCGTCATGATGACGACTATGATATGAACAATCGATACCATCTGATAAGTATTTTGACCGATCTTTGTGTTTTCGGCGCCGCAAAGGTAATAAAAATTCTGTTACCCCTACCGATTACCGCACTTCATCTTTTGGACAACTTTTCCCTTTACATTAGCATAAAAGTATTCCCTTTTGGGTGAAAACCTGAACCTGTTAATAAATAATGTGGCTCAAAAGTTTGCTGTTTGAAGATTTTAGGTGTAATTTTGTAAGTTGAAAGTTACGTCTTGTTTTAGACGCACGATAGCAGTGACTTTATAACTAAAAATTTAATTCAATATGATGAGATTAACTACTCTTTTTTCATTGTGTTTTCTCTCAGTGGCTTTCGCTTTTGCGGGACCTCGACATTATTCGAGCAACATTGAGGGTGACGTGAATGCTGACGGTGATGTCAATATCGCCGACATCAATGTGGTGACCGATGCTATCTTGTCCGAACTACACGACGCCAAGTGCGACGTGAACGGGGACGGGGACATCAACATTGCCGACCTTAACTACCTGTTCGACCTGATCCTCACCGGTCCGGTGAAACCCACGGTAACGACGGGTATGTACATGGGACTCATTGGGTACAACCAGACGTTGGAGACCAAGGAGATTTCTCTTCTTGACTCAATCACGGTATCCGATTTCAATAGCTTCGTCGCTGGACTGACCACTCAGCAGGGACGTCTGCTCTATTATTCTGTTGATAAGGCCCTTGATGCTCTCAATGCAGCAAAATATCCCCAGAATCTCCAGAATGTCGCTGTCGTGACATTCACCAAGGGGCTTGACCAGGGCTCGCTCATGATGACCGACCAGTATGACACCGAGGCTCAGTATGCACAGGCCCTGAATGCCCGCATCGCCGACCAGCGTGTCTATGGACGTGCCATCAAGGCCTACACCGTCGGTCTGCTCAATCCCACCATCGTGGACGAGAACCAGTTCCGCGCCAACCTCTACGCGCTGGCAAGTGACTCGACCAAGGCGATGGAGGCTAACAACATGGAGGATGTCAATGCCAGCTTCAATGCCATTGCCGATGATCTGGTGGCTCGCAACATGTCCGAGAACCTCACCCTCGTCTTCCCCGGTGTGGGAACGGGTACTCGCATCCGCTTCACCCTTGACGATGTCAATGAGGAGACGGTCAATGACTCCCAGGTTTATATTGAGGGTACCTTCTCGCTCAAGACTCGCAGCTTGACGGGCGTTACCTATCAGGGCATGACCTGCAACGCTGGCGACAGCGTGGCCGCTACAAGTGTTGACGGCATGTTCGTTTCGCTCCTCTTCACGGGCATCCAGCTCGATAGCGAGGACACCATCCAGAAGGAGAAAATCCAGGAGTGGTACTGGGTAGAGGACCAGAACACTTGGGCTCTCAGCACCGAGTTCTCGGTGGATCGACTCCCCGAGGTTCAGAGCACCTATTCCAGTGCGCTCGTTATGCTCCTGCTTGACTGCAGCTCGGTGCTTGATGAGAACTTCGGCGAGCTCCAGACTGCTGCCGACAAGTTTATCGAGCGTATGCAGAACTATGCTACCGTGATCCCAGAACCCGAACCCATCCCCGGTCTCTATACCGTCAATGGCGTTTCCTTCAAGATGATTGACGTCGAGGGCGGAACCTTCACGATGGGCGTTGACAGTGCGGTAGTCTATACTGGCGAGGCAAACATCGATGAGATGCCTGCTCATGAGGTAACGGTTTCTTCATTTGCCATCGGGCAGACCGAGGTGACACAGGAGTTGTGGCAGGCTGTCATGGGTACCAACCCCAGCCACTTTGCCGACGATCCTCAGCGTCCTGTCGAGCAGGTCAGCTGGGAGGACTGCCAGGAGTTTATCGCTCGCCTCAATGAACTCACGGGCGAGAACTTCCGTCTCCCCACCGAGGCCGAGTGGGAATATGCAGCACGCGGTGGCAACCAGACTGCTGGATCCATCTTCTCGGGCAGTGACAATATCGATGAGGTAGCTTGGTTCTACTTCAACAGCGATTATGCTACCAGGCCTGTTGCTGGCAAGGGCGATAACGAGCTGAATTTGTTTGACATGTGTGGTAACGTCAGCGAGTGGTGCAGCGACTGGTATGGCACTTATCCCACCGAGCCTCAGGTCAACCCCGTTGGTCCCGAGGAGGGCTCTCGCCGCGTCTTCCGTGGTGGTAATTGGAGAAGCATCAGCCGTGACTGCCGCAACACCTCACGTGCCTTTGATGCGCTCAACATGGGCTCTGATGAGGTCGGCTTGCGTCTCGCACTCTAACCCATCATTTTGTAATCCAACAGTGCACCCGGTGTCCATCCGTCATCGGGTGCATCTTTTAAAGGTTCCTTATGCTGTTCATTATCATTGCCACAGCTTTGCTGCCCGCCGTGATACTCGGCTGGTGGATTTATAGGAAAGACTCTCGGCGCCCCGAGCCGTTGAGTCAGCTCTTCACGGCGTTCTTCTATGGTGTGGGATCTGCATTCGTCGCCATGCTGTTGGCGACGCCATTGACCCTGATGATTGGCTTCAACACCATTGAGCAGATGAACACCCTGGGCGATGCCTTGTCGGTGGCGTTGTTCTCGGCTGCGATACCCGAGGAGATCGCCAAGCTCACCATGCTATGGCTCTTCCTGCGCAAGAATCGCTACTACGACGAGTACCTTGACGGCATCGTCTATGCAGCCTGTGTCGGACTCGGCTTTGCCGGGGCCGAGAACATTCTCTACCTCCTCCAGAGCGAGGACTGGCTGATCACTGGCGTCATTCGAGGACTCACGGCAGTTCCCGCCCACTTTGCCATTGCCTGTGCCATGGGGTACTTCTACAGCAAGCGTCGCTTCGGTGACAAGAGCCGTCTCACTGCGGTTTGTGTGCTGGCAGTCCCCATCATCATCCATTGGATCTATGATGCTTTGGCATTCAGCGAGGGGATTTTCCCCGCCCTATCGGTGCTTATCAACATCTTGTTTGTCCTCCTCATCTGGTGGATCTACAAGAGCACCATCCGCCGCATCACCACCATGCAGCAACTGGACCAGGCCCGCATGACACCGCCTCCCTTTCCTTCTTCCTCCACCCCCTCTGGTGCTTCAACCCCGCCCCCTCTCCCAGGCAACAACAATATGTTACAGTAAACAATAGTGTTCAAAAAAATGGTAGAGCCGCATGAAACGGTCCTACCATTTTTCTGAAAAAGCCTCAACGATTGTCCTATATCAGGCTTTGTACCCAGTACCCCAGCATACCCGCCAGGTATCCTGCCAGGGCGATGGGCGTGATGCGCTTGAGGTACCACCCGAAGGAGATTCCCTCTAACCCCATGACAACCACACCGGCAGCCGAACCGATGATGAGCATTGAGCCGCCGACGCCGGCACAGTACGCCAGCAGCTGCCAGAAGGTGCCATCTACTGCCATGTCTCCCGTTGGCGCAATCGGGTACATGCCCATGCAGCCGGCTACCAGCGGCACGTTATCCACAATGCTCGATATCATGCCGATGAAGCCTGTCACCAGATAGTGATTGCCGCCCGATACGGTGTTGAGCCACTCACCTAAAGTTGTGAGCACGCCTATCTGTTTGAGACAGTTAACAGCCATCAGGATGCCCAGGAAGAATAGGATTGTCGCCATGTCGATGTGTGATAGCAGCCGTGCAACGCGGTGCGATGTGGTCTCATCGACCTTCAAGTGGGCATAGAACAACTCGGTGGTCAACCACAACATGCCCAGGACAAACAGGATGCCCATGAACGGTGGCAGGTCGGTGAGATAACGGAAGATGGGGACAAACACCAATCCGCCGACACCCAGCACAAAAACGGTCTTGCGCTCCCAGGCTTTCAACTCCTGTTCACTCGTGGCCACGCCCTTGTCGCCGACTTCGGCTTGCTGGAGTGTGCCTTTCAAGGCATATTGCAACAAGTAGGTCGGGATGACAATGGACAGGAGCGATGGCAAGAGCAGGCTCAGGATGGTTTTACCGGCAGTGATCATGCCGCTGTTCCACAACATGATGGTGGTCACGTCTCCGATGGGCGAAAATGCTCCGCCTGAATTGGCGGCAATGACAATGATGGCATCATAGATGAGGCGGTCTTGACGCAGGGGCACCAGTTTGCGCAGCACCATGATCAGGACGATACTTGTTGTGAGGTTGTCGAGAATGGCACTCAAGAAGAACGTCATCACTGCGATGCGCCACAGCAGCTTGCGCTTGGATGTCGTTCCTAATAGATCGCGCACGAAGTTGAAGCCGCCGTTCTGATCCACCACTTCGACGATGGTCATAGCTCCCATCAGGAAGAACAACGTCGTGGATGTCTCTCCCAAGCAGTCTTCAATTGACGCTATCGCTGCTCCCACTGCATCTTGTGTGCCAGGAAAATAAATTCCAGGAGCCATCATCAGCAGCGTCCAGCACGACACAAACATGAGCAGGGCTATAGCTGCCTTGTTCACCTTAATAACACTTTCTAATGCGATGCACACATATCCCGTCACAAAGACGGCTACTATCACAAGAGTCAACATGATGATAATTCAGTATGGTTCAGTCGTTGGTGGGTTGTGGTTCAGTTCAGAATAGTTGAGACAAATTGGGCTTGCTCGCCTTCATAGATGGCAACCTTGCTGATCGGATGATAGGTGTAGTCGCTGTATTGCTGCAACTGTAGGGCGACAAACTGCCTGTCGGTTGACACACAAGCGTCAAGTTCAATATTGCCGATGGGCTCACTCTTGACATGACACGACTTGACGGCTGCTGCAAGGCCTTTCCCCTCGCTCTCGATCACCCGCTGCAAGTGGGCCACTGCATCGGGTTGGGAATTATATTGCTTCACATTGATGGTTGCACCCGTGGGAATATAAACGAGCTTCTTGCTCAAGCCCAGCATGGTGGAAACGACGCGGATGTTCTGGTGTGACAGCAGCTCTTCTGCCATCGGTAATTTATTGAAATTTGCCATAATCTTTTTAAAACGATTTTTATGTTTGTTGTGTTGATAAATATTGTGTTTAACCTCGTCTATGATTCATGATCATTCACAAGGCAAACATTCCCGCCATTATACAATGGCAGAATAGGAAAATGTATTGAAAAACTGTGGGTTATCTCAATAAATGGGCTAACACAACAATCGGCAAAGTTCTAAGACATAAAAGTGAACTGCTCTCGGCGACCGCAAGGGAGCACTCATCTGTTCCATGATCAGGCGACCGGTTGCGGCAATGGGGGTATAGATGTTGGCACTCAGGCGATTGGCACTTCGCCTATGGATGTTGGCGCGCAACATCGTGCGATACTTGGCTGGTGCTACCAGTTGAGATGATTGGTTGGGAATCAGGACAGGTGTCTGGACTGGGGCATTCAGTACCAAGCCATAGTCATCAGTGACAGGGGTAAGGGTGCCTTGGGCCTTGAATTCTCCTGTCGGGGTGTCAAGCGATGAGACTTCACGGCAGGCTTCTCCTAACGTCAAGGTCAGGAGAAGCACTATCGTTGCTGTTAAAGTTCTGATCAGTAGTCTCATCTGCTCAGCGTTTCGCTTTGTTGTTATTTGTTATCACGCTTTTTCACTAAGCGTTCATAATCGCGATTGCCCTCGCGCAGCAGCAGGTCATAGCGTTCCCTATCGTTCAATACCTCGTAGGCGGCCTGCACATCCTTGTTGCGATGGTTGATGACGATGCTGTAGGCTCCGGCGTCGCTATACACGTCACGGGCAATAAGGCCCTTGACGATGGCTTTGAGCAGCTGCTCACTGGTGCGGTACTTCTCTTCGTCATATTTCACGCTGTCCTTCTCGCCCAAGGCGATCAGGTCACGCATCATCTCGTCGCTCACGGTGAAACCCCGGTCATAGTCCTTGGCGTTCTTGTACTGCTTGAGGATAGGCTTGCGGTGCTTGTCAACATACTTGATGGCGTACTGGTTGATGATGCCCTTGGCGGTAAGGTCGCGGTAATAGGTGGAATACTCGGTGGTATCGATCGGTACATACACGTCTGGCATCACACCTCCGCCGCCATAGATGGTACGTCCGTTCAGTCGCGTGGTGTAACGCAGTGAGTCGTTGAACTGGATGCTGTCTAAGCTGTAGTATTCACCTTCATTGGCACGTTCCATCAGCTCTTTCTCGTAGGCCTTCTTGTTGCCGCGGTCGTAGGGCTTCTGGATGCAACGGCCGCTGGGCGTGTAGTAGCGGGCGACAGTCAAGCGCATCATCGAGCCGTCCTCAAACTTGAACGGTCTCTGCACCAGCCCCTTGCCGAATGTCCTGCGACCCACCACAACGGCTCGGTCCCAGTCCTGCATCGCTCCGGCAAAGATCTCGGCTGCCGAGGCCGAATACTGGTTGACGATCACCACCAGATGCAGGTCTTTATACTCGCCCCAACCGTTGGCATTGGCTTCGTTGCGGGGGGAGTTTTCGCCCTCGGTATAAACCATCAGTTGCCCTCGCTCCAGGAACTCATTGCACATGTCGATGGCTGCATTCAGGTAGCCGCCACCATTGTCGCCCAGATCCATGATGAGTTGCGTCATGCCCTGCTTCTTGAGCTGTTTCAGGGCATCCATCATCTCTTCATGAGTCTTGGCACCGAATCGGGAGATCCTCAGGTAGCCCGTCTTCTCGTCCATCATGTAGCTGGCATCAATGCTGTGGACGGGGATGTTGTCGCGGGTGATGCGGAAGGTGATCAACTCCTTCACGCCAGGGCGTTTCACCTTGATGGTGACATGGGTGCCCTTCTTGCCGCGCAGGCGCTTCTGGATGTCGCTGTTCTTCATCTTCACTCCGGCGATGACCGTGTCGTTCACATAGATGATGCGGTCTCCTGCCAGCACACCCACGCGTTCACTCGGACCACCGGGCACCGTCTGGATGACATACAGCGTGTCCTTGTTCATGTTAAACTGGATGCCCACTCCGCTGAATTCGCCCTGTAGCGGCTCTTCCAGCTCTTTGGTCTCCTTGGCGTCGGTATAGCTTGAATGGGGATCAAGACTCTCAAGCATACCCTTGATAGCATCCTCCACAAGTTTATCCTCGCTTACTGTGTCAACATACAGGCTTGATATGGCATACTCGGCATTCAGCAGCTTCTGCATCGCCTGTGGCATCGCCCGTTGTGCCGTCAGGGTTAACGATAGTCCCAAGACCATCATTGCCCCAATCAATATCTTCTTCATCTCAATACTAATAAACTTCTAACTCCTAACTCCTAACTCCTAACTTATAACTCAAAGCTCCATTCCCTTCGGCAGATAGGCACTCACGTCCTGGCCATACTTGAACAGTTCCCTCACGATGCTGCTGCTGATGTGGCTATACTCGGGTAGGGTATAGAGCAGGATCGTCTCGATGCCGGTCAAGTCTCGGTTCACCTCGGCAAGGTGCTTCTCGTTCTCGAAGTCTTGGATCAGGCGCACGCCCCTCACGATGAACTGAGCTCCCACTTCTTTCGCGATGTCAACCGTCATGCCGTTATAGGTGACAACTTCCACCTTCGGCTCTGCCTCAAACACGCGTTCGATCCACGACTTGCGCTGTTCCATCGTCATGAATGAACGCTTGTCGGCATTCACTCCGATGGCGATGACAAATCGGTCGAACAGCGGCAATGCACGCCTCACGATAGATTCATGACCGACGGTAAACGGGTCAAACGACCCTGGGAATATCGCTACACGTTCTCCCTTGTTGTCAATGCACTGTGATGTCTTCATCGTCCTCGTTAACTAAGTTGTCAATAATGAATCCCTGTCGCTCCATGGTGTTCTTGCCCATGAAGAAGGCCAGCATCTGCTTCACCGAGTCCTCCTTGCGCAGCTGCACGCGGTCAAGGCGCATCTCGGGACCGATAAAGTCCTTGAACTCGTCGGGCGAAATCTCTCCCAGACCTTTGAATCGGGTAATCTCGGCGTTCTCGCCCAGCTTGTTAAGTGCCGTCAGGCGTTCCTCGTCGCTGTAGCAGTAGTAGGTCTCCACTTTCTGGGGTTTGGCCTCTCGCTTGGTGCTGCGGTTCTTGCGCTTGGCCTCTTTCTTGTTCAGCACGCGGAAGAGGGGTGTCTGCAGGATGTACAGGTGACCCGTCTTGATCAGCTCGGGGCAGAATTGCAGGAAGTAGGTCAGCAACAGCAGCCTGATGTGCATGCCGTCAACATCGGCATCGGTGGCGATGATCACCTTGTTGTAGCGCAGCCCGTCGATGCCGTCCTCAATGTTCAGCGCGGCTTGCAGCAGGGCAAACTCAACGTTGGTGATGACCCTCTTGGGGTCCATGCCGTAGGTGTTGAGTGGCTTACCGCGCAGCGAGAACACGGCCTGGGTCTCCACGTCGCGTATCTTTGTGATCGACCCGCTTGCGCTCAATCCCTCGGTGATGAAGATGCTGCTCTCGTCGCGGCGGTCATTGTCCTTGGGGGCTCGCGCGTCGTTGAAGTGGACGCGGCAGTCGCGCAGCTTGTCGTTGTGCAGCGCGGCCTTCTTGACGTTCTCGCGCACCTGCTTGCTCACGCCGGCGATGGCCTTGCGCTCGCGCTCGTTGTCCTGGATCTTCTTCAGCAGCACCTCGGCTGTCTCGGGTGCCTTGTGCAGGTAGTTATCCAGTTCGCGCTTGATGAAGTCGTTGATGTATTTATAGATGGTGGGACCGTCTTTCCACATGATGCTGCTGCCCAGCTTGATCTTGGTCTGAGACTCGAATACGGGTTCCTCGACCTTGATGCTGATGGCGGCAACGATACCGTTGCGGATGTCGCTGTACTCAAAGTTCTTGTTATAGAACTCCTTGATCGTCCTCGACAACGCCTCACGGAAGGCACTCTGGTGGGTACCGCCCTGTGTCGTGTGCTGACCGTTGACAAACGAGTAGAACTCTTCTCCCAGTTGGGCGGCATGGGTGATGACCACCTCAATGTCGTCGCCAGTGAAGTGCATCAGCGGGTACAGTGGGTCATTGGTCATGTTCTCCTTCACCAGGTCGCTCAGGCCGTTGCGGGAGTGATACTTCTTGCCGTTCAACATCAGCGTCAAGCCGGTGTTCAGGTAAGAATAATTCTTGATCATCTGCTCGATGTAGTCTTCACGGAACTGGTAGTTCTTGAAGATGCTCCCGTCGGGAGTGAAACGCACCAGTGTGCCGTTCTCCTCGCCCTCGTTGGCAGCGATGATGCCGCTTTCCTCCTTGGCGATGCCCTCATGGTAGAGCACCGATGAGCACTGGCCGTCACGCACGCTGCGGATGTAGAACTCGGTGGACAAGGCATTGACGGCCTTGATACCTACACCGTTCAGACCCACCGACCGCTTGTAGGTCTGCGTGTCATACTTGGCTCCCGTGTTCATCTTGCTGGAGGCATCCTTCACCTGGTCCAAGGGGATGCCACGGCCATAGTCGCGAATGGTCACCGTCCCGTCCACCACATCGATGTCGATAGTCGGTTTGGCATAGCCGGTGTTAAACTCGTCGATGCTGTTGTCGATCACCTCCTTGATGAGGACATACACGCCATCATCATTCTGTGAACCGTCGCCCAGCTTGCCGATGTACATACCAGGACGCTGGCGAATGTGCTCACGTGGTGACAGCGTCACCAGACGGTCATAACCGCCAAAGTCACTCGTCCCCGCCTGTTGCTGGTCTGTCTCAACGGCATTCTCTTCTATGATTGGATTCTGCTTGTCTTGTGACATTCTTCTATACAATTCTGCATTTTAACCTACAAAGGTACACAATTTCCCCCAATCTCCACCCCCTCATCCCTCAACAATAAGTTTTATTAACTAATCCCGTCCCCATCCCCCAGTAGAAAAAGCCGCCACACTTTCCCTCAGGGTCCGTCTGTGCAGCCACTCCCGTGGCTGCCCCTTCTCCCTTCCCAGCGAGTATAAAAAACGAGAGACCGCCCCCTTCTTGGGCGATCCCTCGTTATCTATTGGGATGTAAAGCGATGTTACTTCATCACCTTCATCGTCTGGGTCGTGCCGTCGCTGTAACGTGTCACGACAATATTCAGTCCATCAAACGGCTTGCTTGACATCATACCCATTGCGTTAACGTAGGTCACATCGACAATCTCCTTGAAGTCGATGACCTCCATCACGCCGGTCGGCAGGTCAAACTGCTCATCGCCACCCGACTGGGCAAAGCCAAACTCGCCTCCGTTCCTGGCAGCACGCATCATCGTCTGGCTGTTGCCCGAGCGATAGTAGGCACGCACGACAACACTGATCTGTGCGCCATAGCTCGGAGCACCGAAGGCATTCTGCATCTTCACCACGCCAGAATTGGGATCCCATTCCTGACCGATGACGACATGCTGACCTGAGCCATAATCATTTTCCTCAATGCCGATTTCACCCAGCAGATAAGGAGTCTCAAGCTCATCGGTTCCCACAATCGCATTCTTGTCATTGCGCGTGAAGTTATAGATGGGATGGTCACCCGTGGTGACAACCCAGGCGCGATACAGGTAAGGCTTGCGTAGCACACCGTCCATATCATTGCTGGAAATATCCACGATTGTCGTGTAAACGCAATATTCAACCGAGTCGGGCAGGTGTGTCCAGTGACCACCCAGTCGCTTGTCGCTCTTGCTGCCGCTGATGATCACGTTCAGCGCCACGTCATCATTAGCCTTGGGCACGATAGGAGCACCATAGGTGTTTCCAGTGGTCACAACACCGTTCGCTACCGTGACAGGGACATAGTAGGTCACAGCCTCGGTCTTAGTGGTGTAATCATTCATCGGGAACCACATCTCGGTCTCACCGTCACCGAAGGTCATCGAAGTCTCATTAAGGACATAGCTGTTACCCTGATGCTGGGCATAGCCTGCAAGCTGCCAGGAGCCTTCCTCGCCATCCCTGCGCTTCAGCTCATAGCCCGTGATGGGCTCATCGCTCTTGACCAGCACCTTCACATCACTGTCATCGCCTTCATATTGCAGATGCATGTCCCAGTCAGCGATTACCTCATCCTCAGTAAACTGATAAACACTACCCTTTACCTCCAGCTCACTGTGATAAGCAGGAACATCAACTACATTACTATGCAGTGTGTTATTGTATGCTATGCCATGGATGGTAATGGTGACTGGTTGTGCTCCTTGGCTGGTCAAGACAACGGTTGCAGAGTATTCACCATATTCATTCGGCATGAAAGTGATGACAAGTTCACCGCCGCGGCCCAATTGGGTCGTATTGATGGAGAATACACCATTGGGATCATTCAAGGTAGCTGTGATATCTCCTTTAAGCCTGATTCCGGTGACAGTTACACTCTCAGTATATGTGCCATTAGGTCTGCCACTCAGGGTAACATCCGTGGGAGTTGCAGTGATAATAGGCTTGCTGTAGGCGGACAGGATATACTCGATACCTGCCAGTGCATCAATCTTGCCGTTACCGAAGTGGCTTGCATGGGGACCGTCGGTCACCCAGTAGTCGCGGATGGCCGTCTCCTTCATGATCTCCTTCACCTCACTCAAAGTCAAACTCTTGCCAATCTCATTTGCTGCCTGCAACCACAACGCCACAATGCCCGCAGCCGACGGACATGCCATTGAGGTGCCTGACATCTGACCATAAGGAGAAGTCGAATTATTGACACTGACTACGTATGATGAACCGCGTGAGGTGTTATTGTGGTTGTAGGCTCCGATAATAACTTCACCAGGTGCAGTGATCCAGGGCAGCATCTTGCCCATGGGGTTGGCTTCGGCGGTTGCATAGCTGGAGAATTTGCTGATGTCACCAAGGCTATAACCCGATGAACGCTCGCGAGAAACGTATGATCCAACGACAATTGTGTTGGCATTGTTGGCAAAATCATTGGCAGTCATATCATCACTACCATTGACCCAATTATATCCACTGGTTGTTAGATAGTTTGTAAAGTAGCAATAATCCTGTGCCCATACGTCAATCATTGCCGAACCGCTGGTCGGATAGAACTCAACGGCCAAGGTGTAATTACTGGTGTAGAAACTTGAGTTGCTGGTGTCATAGCTCTTTGATTTCATGTCTTCTGACGCTGTGAGGAATACCTGAGTCTTATCCGATGACACATAATCTTTATAAGCTTTAAGGGTTCCTGAATAATAGCTACTCAGGCCGCTCACAGTCGTGCCGTCAGTCGTTGGGTTAACAGTGACAGTGGTTAATACTGCGCCTGTTCGGGTGTCGAGCACCATGACGCGGCAACCCATGCTCGACACGCTGGTGGAACGGCACCATGCGCTTGCCAGATTTCCTGTGTAATAGTACCCATTGTCACAATTGGAGTAATAGTGGCAACGAAGGATGCTTCGCAACGGATTACTACTGCTGGCCGTGCCCGAGATAAAGCCGCCGCCACCCTCTGTCGCATCAGCATTGCCAGCTGAATTGCCTGCCGAGAAAAGGCATATCCTATTGCTTACATTATTGCCAAAATAATTATTGACCACCTCAGCATAAGCTCCATTTCCCTCGTGAGGACCTGTTGTGCTGCCATAACTGTTGCTCACAACCAGCGGCTTGCCTTGAGCGTTAGCGTAGGTGACCATCTTCTGGAATGCGTTGCTGATGCGGGTACTATATAGCGTATTGACTCCGGCCAAAAATAAGTCAACACCGGGAGCCATGCCTCCATAGGTAGCACTGGCTGGATCATCGGTAACCGTAACATTGGTGCCACTGACAATTACGTTAGATCCGCCAGCAATTGAGCTGGTATGAGATCCGTGGTCTTTGGCCGAGTTGTCTGTTGTGGGCAAGGTGCCGCTGCCTGTCCAGTCGGCTAACACACTTGAACTGCCGTAGCAATAGACACCTTTGATGCGACTATTGCCGTCTTTGTCCTGAAATGCTTTATGCTGGTAGTCA
>Ga0247611_10006868_pt1 | contig 14476 bp, 1 predicted proteins | sample 177DNAGHGhighgp2_FD_192422 | JGI IMG/M metagenome (GOLD analysis project Ga0247611, IMG submission 192422) | Sheep rumen microbial communities from Palmerston North, Manawatu-Wanganui, New Zealand - 1770 DNA GHGhigh gp2 | ecosystem: Host-associated > Mammals > Digestive system > Stomach > Rumen ...
TCCCCAATCCCCATAAAGACATGAATAAATATTTAATCATATAATATTAATTTTGTTTTATATCTTTGAATTAATATATATATATTTAAAAAAATGGAAGATGATATTAGCTTAAGTTCGAAAACAAGTAGTGAAAATAAAGATGAATATATATATTATTTTATTACAAGTTTTCATAAAAAAATATGGGATGATAATAAATGTAATTTTGATTTTAAAAAACTTAATAATGAAAATATATCTCTTAAATATTCTATAGAATCAGATAAAGATAATAATTATTCATATAAAATATTTTGTATAAATTTAAAAAAGAAAGAAAATAATATTTATTTATTAATGAATTATGAAAATCTTCAAAATTTAGAATTAAATCCAATAAATACAAAGCATAAAAAGTCTTTTATTTTCGATGATTTAATATTAAAGGATAAAAGTTATTTTTATTTAACAAAAGAATTAAGAAATAAAAATCCAGAAATTATTTTTTCTTCAAATAATTATTATCTCAAATTAAATTTCGAAGAAAAATTATCAATATATAAAAATTTTTTAGAAAAAAATTTTAATAATGATGATAATATTATGAATAAATACAATGAATATTTATCTCACGATTTTTTATCTATATTAAAAAAATCAGAATTAAAAGAATTAAATTTTTCAACCGCGGTTAATTTATTTATTATAAGTCGAAATAATGAATATATTCTTAAATTTTTAAAAATATTTGATGAATGTAATTATAATAAAGATAAAATTGATCCAAATTTTTTTAGTATAATAAATAATTATACAAAAGATAAATCGAAATTAAATTCAATATTTATATCAAATAATTCAAAAGGAAATTTTAAAGATTATTCAAAATATTTAGATGATTTTTTTTTGATATATATTTCCTTATATCAAAAAAATAATTTAATAAATGAAAATTATATAAATGCAAAAAATATTCTTTTAAAAATAATAAAAAATAAAAAAAATATAATTGAAAGTACAAAAATGATTTGTGAATATTTAGATGTACTATATTCTTTATATTTAAAAGATAATAAAAAATCAAAAATTATTATTGATAATATTAATAATATAAATAATTGTAAAATTGAATTAATAAATGAATATTATCAAGCAATAACAGATTATCAAAAAAATAAAATATATTTTATAGATTTTACTAAAATAATAGAAATTCTTGGTGATATATATTATACAAATGCATTTTATTTAGAAAAAATTCTTAAAATATTTAATTATGATTTAAGTCAAAAATGTAATTATGAATTAAGAAAAAATTTAACATTAAAATATTATAATGTAGCTATGATATTAATTGATAAAGGTCAATTAAGAAATGAAAATCTTTTAAAATTTATTACTTCATGTGATATATATAAATCATCAAAAACAAAATCGGTATTTTTTAATGATGATTTTGTCCATCAATACAACAATCTTTTTTTACAAAAAAAAAATATATATATATTAAATAATTTAGATATTTATTCGGAAAAAAACACAATTTTTCATAAAATGAATCAGATGGAAATTTATAAATATTTTATTCCGGATATGGGCAAAGAATATATTGAACATTTTACTCAAAGAATATCAAATATAAAATATTTAGGAATTTTCTTTATAATTTTACCAAAAAAATTTTTTGTACCAGAGGCCGTTGATGTTTTATTTAATTGGATAAAAAAATATTTAAAAACATATTCAAATGAATTTTGTGAAATATTTAAATCAGATTTAAATGATTTTTTAGAAGTTTTAATTAATTTCAGAGAAATTAATGTGCTTGATTTTTTTACTTTAATAAATCATTCTTTTATTAATTTTTGGAATGAAATATTTATATATTTTTTAAATAATAATACTGCTTTAAATACAAAAGTAATAAAATATTTAATAACAATATATTTTATTCCAAAGAAATCATCAGCGAAAAAAAATATTTTATCAAATATTGAAAATTTTAATTATTTTTTAGAAAATTTTACAAAAAATGATGATAATATAATAAAAATATTATTAGATGAAATTAAAGATATAATAATAGAATATAATGATAAAAATAATGATTTATTTGAATTTAATTTTACATATAAATATAAAATTTTTTCTTTATTATTAAAACATAAAAAAAAATTTATTATTAATAAAAAAGGAGAATATATTGAAAAAACAAAAATATTTTTGAATCAAATTTTATCAAGATTAAAAAATTGTAAATTTAATTATTATCAAATAGCAATATTATTAAAAGAAGAAACAAATAAATTTAAATCAAGAATTATCGATATTTTATTTTTTTTAAATGAAGAAAATGAAATAAATAAAAAAATTAAAGATGAATGTGATATAATATATAATAATCTTTTAGATAAATTTAATAAAATAAAAATAATAAAAGAAGATTTATGTTTAGCTATGGAATATATATCTAAATTTTTTTCAAAAAAAAATGAAAAAATGAAAATAAAAAAAGAAATAGATGATTTTATTCTAAATGATTTATTAACAAAAAACTTGGATGAAATTGATTCAAATAAAAAATTTCAAGAAAAAGTGAATAAATATAATACAATAATTAAAGAAGCAAAAAAAATTATGATAACATATAAAAAATCTTATTTATTAAGAGAAATATATAAAATAAATAAAGAAAAAATTGAAGATCAAAATGAATTACTTAAGGAAAGTATAAAAAATTATTATATTGCTATTAAATTAATAAATGAAGATCCTGAAAAAATACAAAATAATATTTTTTTTAATTTTTATTATGAAATTGGTTATAGAAAAGAAGAATCTTTATATGAAGAAATAAATTGGATAATTAAAAATGAAAATATAATAATAACAGAAGATAAAAAAAATAAATTATTTATTGCATTAAATTTATTAATTAAAAAACAAAATATTATTAATATAATAGATGGAATATTAAATTTAAAAAAAATATATACAAAGAATCTTATATCAACAAAAGAAGAAGAAGAATTTTTTAATTCATTAGAAAATAAATCAAAGATATTAAAAGGTATAATATCATCAAATGAAATTCAACGTGCGATAAATCTTATAAAATTAAAATTTAAAGAAATATCATTTGAATCAAATGATATAAATTATCAAAATTATATTTTACCTTTTTTTAATAGTTTTAATATAAATAAAGAAGCATTTATTAATTTTAAAGAAATAAAATTAGAACAAATTTTATATTTAAAAGAATTTTTTTTAGATAGTGATGAAAAAGAAATATCATTAAATCAAATAGATAAATTTATACAAATAATAAAATTTTTAAATGAGGAAATAAATAATATAAAAAATCCATTTAAATTAATACAAACATTTATTTTAGGAATATGTGATAATAATAAATTTATGAATTATTTAATAATAATAGAAGAATATAATAAATTTAAAAATTTTTTTGATAAATTTTTAAAACGCGAAAGTGGTATTTTTTCTCGAGTAAAAGATATTATAAATGAATCCACTTTTATTATTGAATTAAAAAAAGATAAAAAAATATCATATAAATTACATGGAAAATATATTAGAAATAATGATAATGAAAAAGAAAATAAAGAAAAAATTATTATGGAAACGATTGAATCATATGGACTTGATTATCTTTATGAAAAAGTATTTATATCTATGAATAAAGAACAAGAAGAAGAAATTGATTATATAAATAAATTTATTGAATATTATAAAATAATGAAAGAAATAAATAATTTATTAAATAAAATGATATATAAATATGGATATCCCGAAGAAATAAAAGTACAATTTAATATAAAAAATGAAATAAAATGTTTATTAATAAATGGAAATATTACAAAAGAATATAAATCTGAAAAATTAATAAATTATTTGAAAAATGAAAAAAAAAAATGTGATGGTAAATGTAATGATGAAGTGATAAGACTTTTTTATGGTATACAATTATATTTAATAAATGAATGTATCCAAAAAAAACAATATGAAGAAATAAAAGATTTAATAAGTTGTGCAACAAATGATTTAATAAAAAATTTTAATGATACTTTTAATTATATTAATGAAGGAGATGAACTATATATAACTATGATTAATAATATAATAAAATATATCAAAAATCAATTTACATTTAATAATAAAAATATTGATGATATTTATTTAAAAAATAAAATAAAAAATAATCAAGAAAATAAATATGAAGGATATTATTTTTATTCATCTAAAAATGCAGAATATGATTTATTAAAAATATTTTATTCATTAACAAAATCAATTCCAATGAATAGTAATATATTATATATTAATAAAGAAACATCTTTAGAAGAAATTAAAGTTTTTATATCAAAATCAATTTATTGTAATATAAATTCTTTATTTTTAATATATATTCCTTGTTATATTACTAATACACAAAAAATATCTATAATAAAATTTTTGAAAAAAAATTTAATTTTTTCTAAAATGACGAAGAGTTGTTTAGTAATATTATTTGATGATTGCGATTCTGAATTTCATCAAGCAATTTTAAAAAATAATATAAAATCAATAAAATTTCCTGAGATATTAGATTTTGATTCGAAAATTAAAAAAGAAATATTAAATGTAAATTTAATTTCTTCAAATATATGTGGATTAGGTAAATCTACAAATATTAAAAATTATAATGAAGAAATTATTTATTTACCTATAGGAGGTGATATAACAAAAGAAGAATTTATTCATAGAATAATAAATTCATTTAATAAAATAAAAATTGATAGAAATAAAAAATATATTTTACATATTGATTTAACACAAACTAATAATATTGAAATAATAAAAGATTTTTTGTTTAAATTATTAATTTTAAAAAAAATTGAAATTAAAGAAAATGTTATATATTTAAGAAATAATATTAATATATTTATTGAAATTGCTAATGACTTTTTTGATTATTATAAAAAATATGAAATATTTAGATTAATTCAAAACAATACAAATATAGATAAAATTGATAAATTAAATTTCGAAAAACCAGAAGATAAAGAAAATTTAAAAATTGTTTCTGTGATATTAAATATGTATAAAAATAATAAAATTCAGAAAGAAAAAGCTAATTTTAATAATTATTATAATTTGATTAATAAAGAAAATTATATAGAAAAATTAATATTAGAATATTTAGATATAAAAGATCCAAATTATTATCAAATTAAATCATTCATTAGAATTTTATCATTAGAATTTAAACAATTTAATGAAAGTCTTGCATTTAATCCTGTATTATTAAAAGAAAATTTTATTGTAATGAAAAAAACAGAAGAAGAAGCTTTAAATATAAGAAAATTATTAATACAAAATTTAATAAAAGTTACAAAACATTTTACATCAGGTCCATTTGAAGAATTAATTAAAACACAAAAAGATACAAAAAAAAAATTAATTATGGAAAATAATAATATGGATAATAATATAATAGAAATATTAGAAAATAAAATAAAAGGAATAACATATAAAAATATTAAACCTAGTTTAATATTATTTAATTTAGATAGATTTAGTATTTCTATTTTAACAACACTTTCAAAAAATGATCAAGAATTTAAAAATTTAGAAACATTATATAAATCACAAAGTTTAAATTCTGAATTAAAAAATTTAAATTCTTTTAATAATAATGATGTTTTATCTGTTTTAAGTAAATTTTTGGATAATAATAATAATCATCTTGATAAAGAAATAATAAAAAATATAGCAGGAAATTATGTATTTACTGTTGATAATTTAATAAAAATAATATTAATTTTAAAAAGAATAGAAGCAAAAGTACCTGTAATTATGATGGGAGAAACTGGATGTGGTAAAACTAGATTAATAGAAATGGCTTTTAAATTAATAAATAAAGATGAAAAAGCTTCAATAAAAAAATTAAATATTCATGCAGGAACAAATGATCAAGATATTATAGATTTTATAGAAAAAATAAAAAAAGAAGCAGAAGAAGAAGATAATAAATTAAAATCAGAAATAATACCAAATAGAAAATATTCAAAAAATAAAAAAGAAATAGAAAAAATAAAAAATGTGATAGAAAAAAGAAAAATATGGATATTTTTTGATGAAATTAATACATGTAATTCAATGGGATTATTATCAGAAATACTTTGTAAAAATTCATATAGAGGTATAACTATAGATAAAGATGAAAGATTTATTTTTATTGCAGCATGTAATCCATATAGATTATTAACACATAAAAGAAAAATGGATGAAATATTATTACATAAAAAAGAAAATAAAAATATGTTAGTATATTCTGTAAATCCTTTACCTGATAATTTACTTAATTTTGTATTATATTTTGGTGAATTAAGAGAAGAAGATGAAAAAAAATATATTGAAAGTATGGTAGAAACTACTATTAAATTATATAAAAATGAAAAAAATAAAGAAGAATTAAATAAAATAAAAGAAGAATGTGTAGAATGTGTTAATATTTCACAAAATTTTCTTAAAAAAGAAAATGATGTTTCTATTGTAAGTTTAAGAGAAGTAAATAGATTTTTAGAATTATTTAAATTTTTTTTTAAATTTTTAAAAGAAAGAAATGAATATTTTAAAAATATAAAAATAAAAACAGAATATGATAAAAATATTATTTCATTTTATAAAAATGAAAAAGATATTTTTTATTATAAAGCTGCTGTTAATTTAAGTTTATTTTTATGTTATTATTTAAGATTACCAGATAAAAAGACAAGAAAAAAATTAGAAGAATTATTAAATAATAAAAATTATTTTAAAGAATCATTTTTAAAAATACCAAATTTAGAAATGGATTATATTATTAATAATTTAATAATACCAAAAGGAATAGCTAAAAATCGTGCATTAAAAGAAAATTTATTTAGTTCTTTATTTTGTATTTTAAATAAAATTCCAATAATAATATGTGGTAAACCTGGAAGAAGTAAAACTTTATCTATACAAATATTACAAAATTCTATGAAAGGAAAATTATGTTCTAAAACATATTTATGTGAAATATTTCCAGAATTAATAATATATAAAATTCAAGGATCATTAAATACAAGAACAGAAGATGTATTAAATATATTTAAAGAAGCAAGAAATGAACAAAAAAAAGAAAATGAAAATAAATTACATTTAATATTAATGGATGAAATGGGTTTAGCAGAATTAAGTCCTAATAATCCATTAAAAGTAACACATTTTGAATTAGAAAAAGAAGGAGAAGATAAAATAGCATTTATAGGTATATCAAATTGGGCATTAGATGCATCAAAAATGAATAGAGTAATATATATAGTAGTACAAGATCCAGATGAAGATGATTTAATATTAACTACTAAAGAAATAGTAAAATCTTATGATAATAATAATGAAATATATTATGATAAATATAATCTTTATTTTAATAATTTAACAAAAGCTTATTATAAATATATTATTAATATAAATAAAAATAATGATGAAAATAAATATTTTCATGGTTCAAGAGATTTTTATAGTTTAATTAAAAATGTTATTTCTGATATTATTAAAAATGAAAATGAAATTAATAATTTAAAAGATGAAAATGAAAAAGAAAGAGATTTATTATTAAATATATGTATAAAAAATATAGAAAAAAATTTTGGAGGTTTGGAAAATTCTTCTTTAGAATTAAAATCTAATTTCATAGAATTATTTGATATAATGAGAAATTTTCAAATTTATAATGAATATAAATTGCTTGATTATCTTAAAGAAAATTTATATGATATAAATAGTAGATATTTATTATTAATATCAGATTTTTCAATAAGTGAAGTTATAATTAAATATATGATAAAAGAAATAAATAACAAAATAATAAAAGAAGATATAAATATAAGAAAAAAAGAAGTAAAAATATTATATGGTAGTAAATTTAAAGAAGATGAAAAAAATATAAATTATTGTGATGATATATTATATAAAATAAAATGTCAAATGGAAACAGAAAATATAATTATATTAAAAGATTTAGAAATAGTATATCCTTCTTTATATGAATTATTTAATCAAAGTTTTACTTATTTTTTTAATGCTAAATTCGCAAGACTTGGAAAATCTAAATCTTTATCTTTAGTAAATGATAATTTTAAAGTAATTGTATTAGTAGATAAAGATAATATTAAAAAAGAAGATCCACCTTTCATAAATAGATTTGAAAAACATATTGTATCTTTTTCAAATATACTTAATAATGATTTAAATGATATTGTTCAAGAAATTGATTTAATAATAAATGATATATATAAATATATTTCTGAAATTAATAATTATCAAAAACAGTTAAATAAATCAGGTAAAATAAATTTATTAAATACAAATATTAAATTTATTAATAAAGAAGAAATAGAAGGACTTGTTTATATTGCTTCTAAAGAAGGATTAAATGAAAAGGATGAAATTATTAAATTTGTTTTTAAAAAAATAGTTCCAACATTTACTGAAGATATAATGTTTATTTTAAATAAATTTGGATTTAAAGCCAAATATAATAAATATTATGATGATATATTAGAAATATATCAATCAAACAAAAAATATAACATAAAAAAATATATTGAAGATTGTAAAAATAATATATCAATTATATATACATTTTCACCGGTTGATGATTTGAAAAAAGAAAAAATATATAATAATAATTTCAATATAATAATAAAAAAAATAACAATCGAAGAAATTTCTGTTTCAGATATTAATACAGTTAAACAACTAGAAAAATATATAATTAAATTTATAGATAGTAAAAAGAATTTATGTGTTTTTAAATTCAGAGAAAATGATTTATTTAAATTAAGTAATATATATAATATAATAAATGAATATTCCAAAAGAAATAATGATAAAATATATATCATTTTAATTCATTTAACAAGAGTAATTGAAGTTAATATTAAAGATAATGAAAATAAAACTGAAATTTCAAATAATACAAATAAATATTTTATTTCATTTTTATCAGAAACTCCTCAATATTTTATAGATAATATTAATAATAATAATAATTCTGATAATTTAGATGAAATATTTTCTAAATCATCAGAAGAAGCTATATCACATATAATCAAGGATAAACAATTATTAAATAGAAATATAGACAATTCTTTAGCTTTAATAAATTATAACATTTATAATAAAGGTGAAAGATATCAAGAAAAAATAATTAATGAAATATATAAGGATAAAGATTTACAAGAAATATTAATTAAAATAATTATAATTCTTATGAAAGAAAATGAAGATATATTTTTTAAAATATATAAAAATCATAAAATTAAAATAGAGTGTTGTTCTTTTGTTGAAGAATTTTATAAATTATTGGAAGATGAAATAGAAACAGAAAAATATTTATTAAAAGCTGTATATTATTTAGATAAAGAACAAATTTTAGTAACATATATTTATAATAAAAAATTTTATGAAACTAATTTTATGAAGGAAAATCTAAACAATTATATAGATAACATTAATAGTTTTGTTGACGATAAAATTAAATTTGATAAAATAAACATAAACCATAAAATAAAAATAAAAATCATAAGTAGAACAAAATTTCCTTTTGTCCAAAATATCATTGAAAATAATATCTTCAAATTTATCAAAGAAGAAATTACAAATGAAACAGAATATAAAAATAAATCAGAGGAATTGATAAGTAAAATAGAAAATGAAATATTAAATTATCAAAAAATTGTCGAAATATTAAATAAGAAGGAAGAACGATTAATAAAAGATTTGCTTGATGATTGCTTTCGTGTTTTTTTGATGAAGAGTAATATTTTTGTTAATAATTATGATTCTTTGATAAAATTATTGAATGAATTAATTTATCTTAAGTTCAAATCAAAACTAAGTGCAGACATCATATCTTTTTTTGAAAACTTAAATTTATCAGAGTCGTTTTTAGATATATTTAAAAAAATTAGCAATGAATATCCTTATGAACGAATAATTGCTGAAATTTTAATTTTCCTTGAAAGTTATTCAAAAGAAATATATTCAATATTAGATACATATCAATTTTTAAATACAATAACAAATGAAGATAATATAGAAGAAATTAATTTAGAAATAATTAAAATTGTAGAAAAATTAAAATTAATATATGACAAAGAAGAACAAGGAAAAAATCAACAAAATCTTAATACAATTTGTTTTTATTTTATAATTGAAGCTATATTAATCAAAATTAAAAAACATTTGGAACAAAAAGGCTTTGAAGAAATTAATTCTTTATATAAAAAATTATATTATCATATTATGAATTTGTTCAAAATAAATGAATCTTTGTTTCTTTCTTCCAAAGAATTATTTACTTTTGAATTACTTATAAATATATTTTATTATTATGAAAAACAATTACAGATAAAAAAAGAAGAATTAAATAAAGATAAATATGAATCTGTCATTAAATTAATATTTAAAGGAGATCAATTATTTTCTGAACAAAATGAAAATATAAATGATATAGATAAAAATATAAATGAATTAGATAAAAATTTAAAAGAAATAAATGAACATTCAAAAATAATTTTTGAAGGATATGGAAATGAATATTCAGAATTTATTATTTCATTAATTATGAATAGATTTTATTTAATTGATTATAATAAACACAGAGAAAATGTCATCAATTTTTTGATTTTAGATGAACCTGATCAACAAAATCCAATGAATAAAAACAGTTCACTCAAAGAAAATTTATTAGAAAAATCTTATCCATTAATAAGTGAAATTTTTGGTGAAATAGAACCAAAAATTAAAGAAAAAAATTTATATTATTCTATAGAAAATAAACAGTCTAAATATGATTATTTAAAAAAAATATTAAACAAAGATTATTTTCCTTTAAATCAAGTAATAATTTATTTCTTCGAAAATAATTGCAAAAATTATTTTAATAAAATAAATAATGAATTCGAAGATGATGGAGAAAGAATTCAAAATACCTTTGGACAAAATTCAGAAAAATATTTAGAACAAGCAATTAAATATATAAATGATTTTAATGATTCGAACAGAAAAATGAAATTTCCTATTTTAGTCAAGCATTTTTGTATTGCATATATTAAATGTTATTTAAATTTATATATAAAAACTTTATGTAATGATGATGGTAATATTCAAAATTTATCATCTAAAAATGATATTGACAAAATGCTTTTTTCTCCTAAAACAATTTTAACAAAAGAAATAAAATATTTTACATTAAAATTATATGGAAAATTTAAAGAAACAAATACAGATTATGAAAAATTTATTGAAAATTTCAAGGAAAATATTAATATAAATGAAAAAGAAGAATATTTTGATGACATAATATCAAAAAATAATGAAGATTATTTTTATTCAATGGTTCCTCTTTTAAATAATAATTATGATGAAAAAATGAAAGAATTATATGAAAATTTAAAAAAAGAAAAAGAAATTAAAAATTTAAGTATCCAAAATGAATCAACATATGGTGTTTTATATGCGTATTTATATTTAGATTTGTGTAAAAATATTTTAAGTGAACAATCAAACAGAAATAAAAGTGAATTAATTTCTTTGTTCGATTTTAACCAAGAATCAGATGAAGGTAAATTTATTAATTTTATTTCTGAAAATTCTTTAAAAGAAAAAATTTTATCTAAAATAGGTATTAATAATATAAAAGATGATTTTTCAAAAATAGAAATATTATTTTATAGTTTTAGATTTGTTTTTGGAATATTATGTACAAAAAATAAAAATAATTTTTATTATTCATTATTAACAAATGAAGCTTCGGAAAAACTTGATAAAAATATAATTCCAGGACATTTAACAAATTCAAATAATTTAATAAAAAATTTCAATACAATAAAAACAAATTTTATAAAAGATCCAAATATTGGTGCTTATGTGTGTTCTTGTGGATATTATTATACTCTTGATGGTTGTACTGTTCCTATAAATGAATATAAATGTCCTGATTGTAAAGAAATAATAGGAGGAAAAGATGGTGTATTAAATCAAAGAGAAGGACATAAAAGAATATTTTTTGATGAAGAACATAAAAATGATTATTATTCTCATCATAATAAAAAGATTCCTTTTATTCTTTTGAGTGATTTAGAAAAAAAGGTAAATAATCAAGAAAAAGAATTATTTAAAGGACTCAAAAAAGAAACTAAAAGTTATTTTCTAGAAAGAAGAACAAAAGTCAGAGAAATTAGTTATATTACATTCAGAGTTTTGAATTTTATTTTACATGGATTTATTTTTTATTCAAATTTACAAAATTATTTATCAGATGAATATTTAAATAATAAATTAGTAGAATCAATGACTTGTTTTGAAATAATGGAAGAAGATTGGAAAATTATAAATAATGAATTAAAATTACTTAAATTTCCTAATGTTCAAGTTTTTTTCAATATAATTTATGATAAAATTTTAAATTCAATGAATAATGTAAAATATCTCACCAATGATAAATTATTAAAAAATTTTGAGAAAGAAATAGATGATATAATTCAATCAGAAATAAAAGATAAATATTTAATAAATGAATATTATAATAGGAATAAAATAATAATAGATATGGAAAAACCTTCAGATAAATTAATTATATTAGATAATGATGAATATTATTTAAATAGTTATTATGAATTTAAAGATATGAAATATTTTAGAATAATAGAATCATCTAATTTTGAAAATTTCAAACATAAATTTGAATCTTTAGAAGAAAATAAAATTTATTTTCCAATAATAAATTTAATATTAGATAAAGATTATAATGATAGAATAAAATATCTTCAATATTTACCTATTATTAATAAAGTGTCAAATAGTGTTATAGATTATTGTTCATATAATATAAGTAGAGATGAAGCAAATAGTAAATTAAAAATTAATGATATTAAATTTGATACAATTGAAGAAAAAGATATAAATAATTTTATTGTTGCATATCAAGAATTAAGACCTTTAATTGAACAATATGAATGTCATGTTTTCGAAAATACAGATTTTAATGATTTAAAAAAAGAAAATTATTTATCTAATTTCTGTGTAGATATTGGTGATATCAATTATGGAATGGTTTTAGCTTCCGTGTATTTAAAAATGATAAGTTGGCAAAATGAATTTATTAATATTGTAATGAACTCAAAAAATATTTCAGATAAAAATTATTCTGGATTCTACGAAAATGAAATTATGATTCAAGATTGCAATAAAAATGATATTATTAAATTTCCCTCCATTAATGATCTTATAATAAAATATTCATATTATACAATGTCTGGAGAAGTAAAATATAATTATAATTATATTGAAAAAAAATTAGCATCAGATATTTTACCAAAAATAAAAAAATTTGTATCTCAAAATGATAAATGTTTAAGATATGTAATATATCAATTTGAAGCTTTTAGAGGAAATAAAAGTGGTATAATAACTGATTTTATTGAAAAATATGAACCAATACCAATTGAATTATTTGAAAAAGAAAAGCAAATAATAATCGAAGAAATAAATGCTCAAAAAAATAAAGATTCTCTTTTAAAAATATTATCTTCATTACAAATATTAATTAATACAATTTTAGAAACAAAACCTAAAAAAGAAGAATTAATATCAGATATATTAAATAATCAAAAAAATGAGAATATAAAAGTTTTATTTAATAAAAACGTTAAGTTTAAAAAATTTACAGTTAATCATCTAATGAATATATATAATGTTATTGAAATGTTTTGTTGGGGTATATTTAAAGAAAATTTAAATGATATATATAAAAAAGAATTAAATAAAAATATAAAAGAAAATATTGATTATTATTATAAAGAATGTGGAGATAGTATATATATAACAAAAGAAAAATTAGCAACTGCATTAAGACGTTTTATATCAAGATATTTATGTAGTAAAAGAAGTCAAATTGATTATGATGAAAATAAACATATTTATGATTATTTATCAAAAATAGAATTATGGGATGATTATAAAAAAATTGATGAACAAGAATTTGAAAATGAATTATTTTCATTATTTCCTCCAGGAGAAGACGATTATTTAATTAAAGTAGGACATGCATTTTATTTATATGAATATTTAGGAGGAGATGAAGAATTAAAATTAATTGAATCTAAAATTAATAAAGAAAAAGATAAAGATAATAATAATAACAAAAATAAGGTCAGAAAAACAGAGAATATAGAAGAACACGAAGAACCCGAGGAAGAAGAAGAAGAAGAAGATGATGATGATAATGATGATATTAACGATGAATAATAAAAAATATGAGTATAAAAAAATTTTCAAATTGAAAATTAATAATTAAAATACTAATATTATTATTTAGAAATATTCATTAAATTTAAATCATAATATTCTATTAAATAAATATATATAAATAATCCTTCGTAAATTATATTATATTTAC
>Ga0247611_10006869_pt1 | contig 14474 bp, 11 predicted proteins | sample 177DNAGHGhighgp2_FD_192422 | JGI IMG/M metagenome (GOLD analysis project Ga0247611, IMG submission 192422) | Sheep rumen microbial communities from Palmerston North, Manawatu-Wanganui, New Zealand - 1770 DNA GHGhigh gp2 | ecosystem: Host-associated > Mammals > Digestive system > Stomach > Rumen...
TAACTCTAAAAGAAGAAATTATGGCAGAAATTTATTCTATTCCCGATAATGCGGGTTCTACGCCACAGTTCACGATTCCAATTGGCGGTCTTGGCAATGGCGGTATGTTTGGCAATGGCTTCAACTCTATTGCCGACTTGTTTGGTCTTGCTATCATAGCCTCGATGTTCGGTTGGGGTAACGGCAACGGCTTCGGTGGTGGCTGGGGCGGTGGTAACGGAGCGGCAGGCTTCCTGAGCAACCAGATTAGTAACGATACAGGACGTGAGCTTATCATGCAGGCCGTGACCAATCAGGGCGAGGCATCACGCATGGCTATACAGACATTGGCCACAACTCTTGGTCAGGACTTCAATCTTGTGAATCAGGGTGTGCAGACCGTACAGAACGCACTGAGCAACCTCGCTCTGCAGCAGGCCGTCAGCGTTCCTCAGATTATCAATTCCATCCAGAGTGGCGATGCAAGCATTATCAGCGCATTCCAGAAGTGCTGCTGCGACAATCAGCTTGCCATGTGTCAACAGACCAACACCTTACAGGGTGCTATCAATGGCGTAAATCAGTCAGTTCTCAACAAGGCTGCAGCAGATCAACTCGCCATGTGCCAGCAGACATATGCATTGACCGACACGATGAACAAGAACTATCTCGCTCTTGATAATAAGCTCGACGCTATGGAGTCAAGCCGCAAGGATCGTGAGATTACAGCTCTGACTGCAGAGGTGGCATCGTTGAAGTCGCAGAACTTCACCACTGGCGTAGTCCAGCAGGCCGTATCGCCTGTCCTTGGCCAGATTGCAAGTCTCGCCAAGGAGGTAGAGGACATCAAGGGTAAGATGCCGAACACCATCGCAGTGACATATCCAAATGTTACCGCAGTGAACAACACTCCATACATGGGCGGCTTCTACGGAAACGGTTTCGGAAATGTGGTATTCTAATTAAGGCATAGGAGGTAAAAGCATGAATTGTAACTGCAACATCACAATCAATGCGGGTGGTCAGCCTTATATTGCGAATACCCAAGTCACAGTAGGTACTGAGGCTGTCAATATTGCACTTGGATGGAGACGCATCCAGCCTATCGGATATTTCACTGTCCGAATGGAGAATGCCATTCCGTCCGATGCAACAACGACATTGCCAGTAACATTGACATTGAACGGTGTGACACGTCCGCTGACTCTCCCTAACGGGACTGAGGTAACTGTCGCTGATATTCTTAACGTAAGCGTTATGGAAATCCTAAACGACAAGTTCAACGGCATACTTGCCTTGATGTCAAGGACTATTGTATGAGAAAGAGAAATTATTAACAGAAAAAGTAAACAACAATGGATTTCAATGCTTTGGGAGCGGGTCAGCCGTTCTACGTTTTACAGAAAAGTGAGAAGCCTGTTTTACAGGTAGGTGTGGTAAAGTCAAAGAGCGAACCGAAGTCGCCCTATCAGACAAACCAGCCAGCGATATTCAACGGCCTCGCAACAATGCAAGGTCAGAATCTCGTAGTTGATATGGTGGTTACTATCAACGGTGCGGACGTACCTTTCAGCAACCTCCCGACGAATGCCGAGACATCATCATACAACAACGGACAGACCTTTGTCAGTTGTTCACGGGAGGCAATGCTTCAGGGTGTTGACTCGATGATTCAGGCATCAAAGAAAGCTCTTGAGCAGGTTGACTATCATCAGTCTGTGCTTGCCGAAGGTGAGAAAATGCTAGAAACCCTCAACCCTCGATACAAAGAAGAGAAAGACCGTGACCGTAGCATCAAGTCTCTAGAAGACAGGCAGGAGAAGACAGACAGGAAGATAGACACGATTCTTGAGAAACTGAATGAGCTGTTCACCCCTTCCAAGCATAATCCTTAAAAACATTTACGACTATGCCACTTATAGTAATCAATGATGACAAGCAGAGTAAGGAGCAGATGCGCTCCAACATGCGCGAGCACATGCGCCACAGCTACAGAGGGAACTCTGGAAGTTGGGTAAGCAGCGGTAACTACAAGAACTACCCAAGTGAGCACTACCGCACGGAAGAGGCTTACAAGGACGGGTACTATGACGGATGGAAAGACCACGAGGAAGAGGAGTTCCGCCGTCGTGACTCGATGGGCAGGTATGTCTAAGGTAAGGCTGGGAGGGCTTCGGCTCTCTCGGCCTTATTCCTTAAAATCGAGAAAATTAGAATTTAAAAGCCGATTTTTGTAGAAAACTCACGAAATCGGAGGTTAAAAACGACAAAATATAGATTTAGAAAGATTATGAAATATTTGATGAGTGAAGAAGAGGCGGCTTACAACACCTTGTATCAAGGTCATTTCAGCCGTAAGCTGGCATCGTGGGCAATTTCTAACATGGAGATGGAAGACGTAGCCACGAAGGACATGAAGCCAGTCACAATCCGTTCAGTCGACGATGTAATGAGTCTTCTAAAGGCCAACGGAGTGAATATAGCAGACGAGAGTACATTTGACGCATGGTATCTGTACCACATGTGCATTGCGGATTATCCAAAGTCGTTGCAGACGGACAAGTTGCGGGCTACATATATCGAGGAGACAATCTGTGATCCTGACGGAGACCCGACAAACGTACTTGCCTGTTTCGTAGCCAAGATGTGTAACAAGGGAATACCCGTCATGTGGGACTTATTCATGTAGCCTATGCAGACCAAGTACATTGATATAGACGGACATTGGGGCATTATCTTCTGCTTTGACCTACACCGCCTTGACGAATATGAGATGCGTTCCGATATGATGTCATTTGGAATGCGTGGGCCATCCATCGACAAGGCTGTTGACACGCTCCTGTTCAACGAGAACACGGGAATGTGCGTAAGCAGACCTGACATACGGATGAGCCTTGTGTTCATAGGCAACGCTACAGGTGGAGATCAGTGGTGGGACACTGCGGCACATGAGGCATTGTATCATGTCATCCATGCCATTCACGAATACTATGACATTCCGTTTGGGAGCGAGGACGGTGCATGGCTGACAGGGTATGTTATGCGAAAGGCCGTTCAATTATTAGGAGAACCATGCCGATGAGGACAAGACTGTACCCAATGTCTGACAGGAGGTGCCTTCTCGCATTGCGTGACGTGACGGATATGGATGTGGATGAGGTGGAAGCATGGTTTGAAGCTATCGACATGTCGCCTAAAGAACGTCAGGAGGCTTTCAGGCAAATACTCTCAGAAGGGCGTTTCATCGTCTGTAATATTGAACATAGACTTGAGGTATATTGTCATAGCAGATGATGTATGTGTTCTGTGTTGGTTGGGGTGGCGGTTTTCCGTCGCCCTTTACTTGTTGTTTGCAATATGTTTTTAAATTTAACTTACAGATTATCAGCTATTTGTTGCCGATAGTCAATACTTTGACTATTTTTGCCCAAAATCAACACAAAATTTAGACGATATGGCAAATAGTCTTATGTTCGAAGTTGGCGTTAGAGATGCCAATGATTCGATAGGAGCATTGCAGAAGCAACTGCAAGAGATTACAACCAAATACGGCAAGCTGGAACTAAAGGTTCAGGTAGACGGGCTTGAAAGGTTCATCGAAGGATTGAAGATGATTGGTAGTGGTAAACCAATCGAGGAACTTCAAAAGCGTTTCGATGTGCTGCAAGTCACATTGGCTAATGCCGGAATGACAGGAGCTAAGTCAATGCAGGAGTTCGAGGCTGCAATGAAGGTAGCCTCAGCAACAGCAGATTCTTATCGCAAGCGAATAGAAGAGATGACTGCAACCCGTGACAAGTTCTCAAGGGATAGTAAAGGTTGGGTTGGAGCGAATGCTCTGCTTCAAAACTTCCAAAACGACAAGCAAGTCCTTGCCATATTCGCCCAGGAAGAGGTAGCTATAAAGAACCTTGCAGATGCCAAGGAGCGTCTTGCAAAAACGAGTGACGGTACGGAGAAGACAAAGCAGGATGTCAATGCAGTCAGAGGTGATGTTGATGCGCTTGTAACGAGTATAAACAACTTCGTTACTGCCTTGAAATCCATCGGTCAGTCTAACGGCTTGAAGGATGTTGATACGGCTATGAAGGACGTGGACAAGAACACCCAGAAGGCTGCAGAGAAACTTGCCACCACCTTCAAGAATCTTTCTGATGAGAAGAATAAGACAGTTCAGTCAGAGACTAATCTCGCTACTGAGACTCAGAAAGCAACAGGGCAGCTTGTCGCAGAAGAAGAGCAGGCGAAGCGTACCGCTTTGGCTATGCAGGAGGCTGCAGTAGCCATCAATAATGCTGCATTGGCTGCAAGGAGTCTGGCAATTACCATGGGTGGAAACAGTCAAGACGTGAACAAGTTCATTGAGCTTTCGTCTAAGATGGACGTGATTAACAAGCAGGCTAACGAGTTGTTGACGAACAAGAATATCCCATTCGGTGAGAAGCAGGGATTGATGGCTGGTTATAAGCAGGAGCTGGAGGCTATTACAAAGGAGATGGATACGTTGAAGAGCGAGGCTGCAACGACCAATCCTCTCATTGAAACCTTCTCTGCAGCATTCAAGACTCTCTCTGCTGCTTTGACCTCAGCAAGCGAGTCTATTGGCTCTGCTGCGTCAAACCTAAAAAATCTTGAGACAAATCTTGAAAAAGTAACTAATAAAACTCAGAACGCCCAGGTTAAAGACACAAAGGCTGCAGCAGAAGCAAGCAAACAATTGTCTCAGGCAACTGAAAAAGTAGCGCAAGCCAATCAGCAGCAGGCTCAGACTGTACAAACTCTTTCTCAGACACTGCTGCAGTTAGGGCAGAAATACAATTTCACTGCGGAACAAGCACAGAAGTTAGCAGAGATAGTAAACAATGGTAGCCTTACAAAGGCTGGTGTTCAGCGCGGTTTGGGTATAGGCCATAACAAGGCCAGTGATATTGTTGAAACCATCAACGCAGTACAGAAGCTCAAGCAGGAAGAGAGCAAGCCTGTTCCACAAGGAGGCGTTCTCGATCCTCAGAAGTTTGCTGCCTTACATGATGCCATTGAGAAGATAATCTCAGAGATTAATCGTCTCCGTACCGCCTTTGAGGGTATCGGAGAAATTAAGGGTATCACTAAACTTACAGAGTCTATTAATGGCATATATCATAACGTCGAATCATTAAAAACCATCTTGTCATCATTAGGTGGCGCACTCAAGTTCAAGGGAAATGAGGCAGAAATTGAGGCTTACAATAAGCGCATCGACGAACTCAAAAATAACATCTCTAGTCTGGAGACAAAGTTAAAGAACCTAAAGACTGCCACGGAGCAAGCAGAAGCTGGAATCAAGACAGTTGCTAGTGGGAAAGGTAGTGAGGCTATTCAGAATACCAACCTCGATACGGTTAAGGCGCAAATGGATAAGGTGTCTAAGGCTCTGCAGGCTATGGAGGCCGAATATAAGCGCATGGAAGAAGCAGGTGCCCAAAATGCAGGTCTGCAGTCTCGTATTGAGGTGTTGAGGCAATATTATGATTGGTTGCAGAAGGTTGTCCAGATGGACTTGTCAAAGGCTGGCTCTCTGAAAGCTACTGATTTAATGTTTAACGGCAACCTCCTTTTCGGTCAGGTCAACAAGCAGATGTATAGCGACAAGGCCGTTAAGGAGTTTGGTAAGATTGTCGATGAAACTATCAAGGCTAAAGGTGCTGCTGACTCATTGAATGAGGCTTTCGAACGCATGAAGCAGAAGATGCTTGGTATAGGAACGTCTGCAGAAGGCGGTATGCGTGGTGTAGCCACTCAGATGGAGAGCATTAACCGTGTCGGAGAGGCAAACATCCAAACGCTTATCAGGGAGAAGGGGCATATTGAACGACTGATAGCCATGGCCGAGCAGAGTGTTAAGGTTGCAAAGGGTAATCCTGTAGCAGGAATGTTCGGTCTCGAAAATCAGCAACGTGAGAATCTTGTGTATTTGAAGAACGTGAAGGAGATGATTGATCATATCCTCACTAACCGCAATGCACCAGAATGGATGCGTTTCCTGAATACGCCAAACAGTTTGCGTCTTCCATTGTCAGGAAGTGATAATGACATTGCTTTGCTTGGTGCGCATTTCAATATCCTTACCCATAACGTTACAGGAACAACTACGGCTATCCGCAATCTTAGGAACGAGATGCGTCTTGATGATAATTTTGCGACGTTCAAGCAGTGGAATACCACGAATCTCGAACGTGGATTATATAACGTTAATGATGCTATCAGGAACGTTATGAAGGCATGGCGCGATGCCAAGGAGTATGCTGATGAGGGAATGATGAAGTCCGTTGCCCAGGAGATAAACCGTCTTAATGCTATCAAGAGTAACATCCTTAGCGCGATGACCAACGATGATTTGCTTCGCACGCGTAACGGATATGCATCAGTGATTACTCCTTCGACAAATCATGAATTGAAGGAGGCGAAAGAACTTGTTAGTCAGTTGAATGCAGTAAAACGTGATGGTGTTAAGGCCGACAAGGAGTACAACAAGGAGGTAGAACGTTTCACTGAGCAATCAAAGAAAGCCTATGCTCAGGCAGAAAAGGAAAAGGAAAAAGCCGCAAAGGAGCGTGCTTCTGCCGTAGCTGCAGCAGAAAAACAGGTACAAACAGAAATCACAAAGACAGAATCACTCCAAAAAAAGGTAGAGCAGTCTATTACGAGAGGTGAGGCTGCAAAGCGAGACATGTCTGGACTTTATGCGCAAAATGCCGCACTTGAGCAACAGGTGCGACTGATGGAGGCACTAAAGAACAGTATTAATCGCGGTAATGTCGATCCTAATTCTGACATCATCGGAAGACGCATCAAAGATACTCAGGTGTTGCGTGAGGATACGGAACTTCTTCGTAAGGCAGAGGAGAAGCTTAACCAAGTCCGTGAGCAGGCAAACAAGCGTAATGACAATGCCGCTATAAAACAACTCCAGGACGAGGAAAAGAGCATAAAACAGGCTTGGAACCGTTATGAAGAATTGAAGCAAAAAATCTCCGAAGTTGAGGCGTTAAGGTCACGCGCTCAGGAACTGAAGATGGATACCACAAGTATCAATCAGGCAATTTCTGATTTGAGGATACTAAAGGCAATAATGAGAGACATTATTGACAATGGTGGTAAGACTACTCTTTCTTATGGTAGAGCTGGTGCAGGCTTGCTTGAAAAAGATTTTTGGGAAACACAAGGAAAGTCCACAAATATGCTTGCCAATAAGAATATAGCAGCATTCAACAAAGAACTATCCGAGACGGAGAGGCAATCTACAAAGGCTGATGCAAATATTCGCAAGCTGGGTATGGCATTCAATGAACTGAAAGGCTATATGAAAGCAAACGGCGGTTCTGAGGAGATGCGTAAGCTTCAGGCTGAGATACAGGGCGCAATCCAGAAGATGCGCCAACTGATGAATGCTGGTAACTTTGCGGGAGCCGTCAACGTGTATGAGCGTATGACAGGAAGTCTTCGTCAGGCAGCAACGGCAACCAAGGAGTTCGAGAACAGCCAGCATAGTCTGTCAAGCACAATCAGCCATACAAACAGCAATCTTCAAGGTCAGTCACAAATCCTGTCAGACCTCAAGACGATGGCTATGCAGTATGTCAGTGTATGGGGTGCGCAGTCGTTCATACACAACATCATCGATCTTGGTGGTCAGCTTGAGCAGCAGCGACTTTCTATCGGTGCTATTCTGCAGGATACCGCTCAGGCTAACCATTTGTTCAGCCAAATCAAAGACTTGGCAATCAAGTCACCATTTGGTGTACAGCAGTTGGATGCGATGACCAAGCAGTTGTCTGCATACGGCTTCCAATATTCTGAGCTTTATGAGTGGACAAAACGACTTGCCGACATATCAGCAGCTACAGGTACGAGCGTAGATCGTTTGGCATTGGCTCTTGGTCACGTCCGTTCTGAGGGTGCGCTTTCTGGTTACACACTGCGACAATTCTCGATGGGTAATATTCCTCTTTTACAAAAACTTTCAGAAAATCTTGGAAAGACAAAGCAGGAAATTAGAAAGATGACGCGTAACAAGGAAATCGGTTATGAGGATGTGTTGGAGGTATTGAAGCAGTTGACCGACGAGAGCGGAATGTTCTATCAGGCACAGGAAACGATGTCACAAGCACTGAATGCCAAGTTCAAGAACTTGAAAGACTCGTTCCAAATCATGTATTCTGAGATGGCAGAAGGTGCGCCTGGCGATTTCCTGAAAGGATTTGCCACGACACTGACCGACCTTTCACGTCAATGGCAGATTTTGTTGCCAATGGTTGGCTCGGCAGGTGCTATGTGGGCAATGAACAAGGCGTCGGCTGCATTGGTGAACGTTGAGCTTGCAAAGATGGCTACGCTCACAAACGCAAACACACTGGCTTCGTCTAAGTATTCTGTGGCACAATTAAGACAGATTGCCAACTGGGAGAAGATGCCTCACGCTATGGTTCGCGCACGATTGGCATTGCAAGGGTTCAGAACATCGTTATTGTCTCTTGGGAAGATGGTGTTCAGTTGGCCTACGGCAATCTTTGCTGCAATAGAAGCTCTTACCTATATGTGGGCAAAGCAGAGCCGTGAATCTGAAAAAGCAAAAGAGATGACGGAGGTGTTGACGAATACAGCACTAGAGTCACAGAAGAACTTGGTTAAGCAACTGTCAAACATTGACCCATACGAGGAGGGCATGAGTGATTCCGCCATGAAGACTGGCATAGAATCCATGACAGAAGCCATAAAGAACTACGGCGTCAATGCCCAGTCCGTTCTTGAAACAGTATTTGGCAAGGATGCTGAAGGGCGAGTAATGTCATTGGCTGAAAAGTATCAGTATCTGCGCGAGGAACTTGAGAAGACCGAAAAGGTCTACAAGGAGATGCAACGCACATCTGGAGGAATAGAGTTCGGTGTGGAATTTACTGATGGAGGGTGGCTTGATGACGATGTTCAGACTGACCTCACAAACTATGCAGAGGCCGTCAAGGAATATGAGGATGCTTTTGTCAGTATGACTGCCAATTATTCTACTGCGGTGAACAATGCTTTGGAACAGGTAAGGAAAGCCTCTCCAGAGTTCAAACGTATAGCAGACGGACTATCGTCTGATGCGGAGCGCGTAAAGTGGTTATATGAAAACCAAGGCGAATACAGAGGTCTCTACAACATGTTCAAGGGCGCATTGCATCGTGAAGACCCTAGTGCTGGTGGAGGTGTTCTTGGAACTCAGCTTGGCGACAATCTTCGTAGCGCAGAGCAGGAAGCCATGAAAGAACTCGACCAATTCCTTAAAGGTACAGAAGAGTGGTTCAAGAAGTTTGGCTATGACTTTACGGAAAACGGAAAGAACCTGTCAGAAGTACAGGTAGGCAACTTGCTGCGTCAGTCTAAGGAATGGTTAGAGAAACATCCTGAGTGGCAGAATATCTATGATGTTATCTGGGATAAACTGAACAAACGATGGGGGTTGCCTATAGTTCCTGATGTCACAGAAATCGAAGAAGAGTTGCCGCAGTGGTTGGCAGACCTTCAAAAAGAACTTGACAAGACAGGAATTAAGCTGACTGCGAACATGTCGATGGAGCAGATTGTCGATGAGATGAAAAAAGCCTGGGACAAGGCTCAGACAACCATCAATAAACTTGGCCCAATCGCATTACGGGCAAAGATTGATATTAAGGGATTGACAGATGAATATATCGAGAAATACAAGTTCTTGAATCCTGAACTCTATGAGACGCTTAAAGAGTTAAAGAAGGCTCAAGAGTCACAGTCTCAGGTAGATGCAGCAGGAAAGAAGCGAGGCCTTAACTTCAAGGGTATGAAGAAGGATGGTACTCACAAGGCAGAAAAGCAGAATCAGGAGGCTGCAAAGGCTGTCCGTGAGCAGGTTCGTGTCATCAAGGAGGCTGCTGACGCTTTTCAATATTGGCGTGATAAAGTTGGCGATAAGGCTGCTTGGGAACATGTACAGAGCGAGTTTGGTGATATACTTGCAAAGATAGGTATTACTGCTGACAATATTGAGGATGTCCGTGGACGTTTGAGGGAGATTCCCAAGATGAAGGAATATAAGGCTATCAAGGACAAGAAAGTGAAGACTGAGATTGATAAGGAGATAGCCAAGGAGGAGGATCAGTACAAGCGCAAGGACTTTGAGCGTGAAACCGAAAAGTTCCTCTCTGAGACTGAAATCAAGCTAGACTCACTCACAAGGGCATGGGAGAAGTTCAACACCGTCCGCGAGGCTACTGGTAATGTGCAGCTCGCAATAAACATTGCTGGTGTAAAGTATCAGGAAGGACAGCGTAACCTTGCTGATGCAGTTCGTCAAAGTGTAGAGGACGATTTCAAGAAGTTTGGTGTTGAGGCCATTCCATTCAGCGTGGAACTCGACAAGGAGAGCATCAAACGTCAAATCCAGGAAGCCTTTGCTGCAGTCGCTCCCATTAAGCCTGTTCAAGGTAAGGATGAGAGCGCAGAGGATTTCAAGCAGCGCATAGATGCTTACAACGCTGCATTGGCTACTCATGAGGCTCGCATCAAGGGCGTTGTGACCGAGTATGAGAAGTGGCAGGAGTTGCAGAAGCAGATTGAGCAGGCCGACTTACAGGTATATGCTAATCTGACTGGTTCTGCAGTTGATTTGACTACTGAGTTACAGAAGATTAATGATGAGTACTTGAAACAGCTTGATAGCCTCAATCGCTTAAAGAGCAAGGGCGTTATAAAGCAGGATCAATACAATCAGTCAAGGAGTATTTTGGATGCGAATACGAATATGAAGCTCGTTCAAGCAAAAGAGTCCTATAAACTTCTTGTCGATGGTGTTATTACTATGAACAAGAATGCTGCCAGTATAATCAAGAACGAGTATGCAGATGCTCTTGAACAGCAATTGAAGGCTGGTGCTATAACCGCAAAGGACTATGCTGATAAGATTGACGAGATTAACAAGAAGATGAATGATCTTGAGAATTCACCAAGTAACTTCAAGTCGTTTATGGAGGGTGGATTGAGCGGTCTTATTCAGAACTTGTCTAACAGAGGTAAGAGTATGACCGAGCAAGGTGCTTCCTTATTCCAGCAGGGATTCAGCGAGAAGGACGAAAAAGGTATGTCTAACTTCAAGAAGATGTTCCAAGGTCAGGATATGATGAAGATGGGAAAGAATATGAGTGCGATGAGCCAGGGTATGAGTTCTACAGCTAATACCATCGGTATCATTATCAAGGCTCTTGACGATTTTGCCAAAGGTCTCAGGGAAACGTTCGAGACAATGAGAGAGTTGGCAGAGTCTGCAGGAAGCGACACTCATACAAGTTCTTGGAATACTTGGGACACCATGACAAGTGGATTCTCTCGTACAACAGGAAATATCTCGAAGGCATGGAACGGAATTCAGAGCGGTGATATTGGTGCAGTTCTCTCTGGAGCTGTAGGTACATTCGTAAGTCCGCTTATCGAGTACAACAAAGGTCACGACAGATTGCTCTCATATAGAATCGAAGACCTGACTAAGGAGGTAAAGGTTATCGAGAGTGACTTAGCAATGATTAAGCGTTTCCGTGAGAGGAATCTTGGCTATGACACTGGTGAGGCTAGAAAGCTGATGTCTGAGTTTAGTAAGCATTTTGCAAGTTACACAAAGAAGGAGAATCTTGAGGGTGATGTTGCTACATATTACTATGGTGTTCTTCCCTACAACATGGCTAATTACTATAACTATGATGAGAAGATGAATGGTTATATGCAGGAACTTGAGGACTTGAGGAGCAAACGTGATAAGATTGCACAACAGTACTCAAACGAGCTTGACAAGAAGAATTCTTCCGACGAGGCTCTGCGTGAGTATCAAGACCAAATCTCTGAGTTGGACGAGCAGATTATGTACTTCACTCAAGACCTCAGCAAAGAGTTGTGGGATATTGACTTCAAGTCATGGGCTACTCAATTCAGCGATGCACTTTGGACTGCGTTTGAGAACGGAGAGGATGCAGCACAAGCATTCCATGATACTGCAGAGGATATTATTGCCGACGTAGCCAAGAGAATGATGACGTTGAGCATCTTAGAGCCAATGTTCAACAGATTACAAAAGGAGTTGTTCGGTGAATACGATGCCGACCTTAATAGATATGTAGGTGGTAAGATAAAGTATGATACCAATGGCAATATCGACATGGAAGGTTCTCAGCAAGACGTTCTTTCTGTTCTTGGTAAATACTTCGGTGAAGGCGGTGAGGCAGAAAAGTCTGCAGAGGCTGCAAATATGTTCTATGATTGGGTAAAGGAGATTACTGGATTTGAGCTGAATGGGAGTGATAGTAGTTCGTCTTCAATGAGCAATACCATTAAAGGGGTTACCGAGCAGACTGCAGACCTAATCGCGTCCTACTTGAACGCGTGCAGAGCAGATTTGTCCGTGAACAGAGCTATGATAGCTCAGTATTTCCCGATGTTCTATCAGGCACTTACATCTCAAAATGGTAGCTTGGTAAACATCGAAAACCACACTGCGGCAATCATGCGTAGTAATGATGCAATCGAGCGTAGTAATCAGGCTATTCTTGATAGTATCAACGGCTTGAAGAACAAGGCCTGGAAAGTACCAATTGCGTAAGGCTTCCGAGGTTAACTTCCAAGGTTACTTCCAAGGTTACTTCCAAGGTTACATTAGAACGCTAAAGTGTAAAAATAGGGTGGCTGTCCTCACGGATGGCCACCTTTGACTTTTACCAATAACTAAAACTTAAACCCTCTTCAGATTATGAAGATACCATGTTTTTACTTTAACTAAACTAAACTAATTATGCCACAATGAACTATCCTAAGTAATGGAACTCATCCCTGATGTTCACTATCCCTTCCCTCTTTACGACCTTTGTGTTCTTGTTGTGCCTGATTACCGACACCTTGCTTACCAAGTCCGTCGTCACGTCTGCCGTTGCGTTGTCGAAGAGATGGATGAGTATGTATGCCCCGTACTTCACGTCAACTGTCACCTTCGAGTTGTCGCAAACCCATACGTTGCATGTGTGAGGTCTGAACGAGTATCTGATGACCGATTTGCTCTCACCGAGCAGCAAGTACTCCTTTATATATATAAGTCTTCGTGTTTCTGGATCACGCTCAGGGTACGATCTGATGTCATTGACGAGGATTCCGTTCTTCCTTCTGAACTCCTGTGAGAAATGCTGCGCAATGAACTGCTTGCTTGGCCAGCGGTGCTTGATGCAGAAATCCAGTCCCTTCTTCATCTTGTCGCACAGCTCCTGTTGTGATGTCTCGTCCTTCCATTGGGCATACCATTCGTCGCAGAGACCTATCCTTCTCGCGTCTTCCCTGAGTATTATGCTGAGTTCTTTTTCATCCATAGATATTTCCTTTTCTAATCTGCTGCAAAAATAATGATTTTCAGATACTTCTGCAACATGTTTAAAGAAAAAGTTGAAGAAATCTGTAATTTTTCATTTCGTGAGTATGCGATTTACATATTTTTGTGGAAAATATCGTGGCTTTGCCATGATAAACCAACACAAAGATGCAATATAAGAAACTTCTCATACGTCAACAGTCGTTCAATGGAACATCATACGTTAATGTAGGTTCTATCGTAGACACGCAGGCAGCGTTTCACGTTGTCTGCCAGGAGTTTCCATTCAAGTACCTTCCTGAGACGAAGGACTTGGCGAAGCGCGACTGGTACGATGAACATGGGGAGGATGTCTATGTGCCTACAGACGGGTTGAAATTCAAAGCCTACGATATGGAAGTCAAGTTCCTGTATGTAGGCACACAGGCAAACATGAAGAGTGAACTCAAGGGTTTCGTGGACTTTATCACTGGCCGAAATCAGGATGGTGCGCCTATGCTCGCCATCTATGACGAGTTCACCAAGACGGGCAGACGCGGCATCTATGTAGACAACGTGAGCAACGAGCTTGTGACCTACGATGATGTGAATACCGACGTGATTGCCCAGTTTAAAGTGAAATTCAGGTGTACCGATCCTGTCACTAACGTAAACGAAGATCTGAACGTAGAATGAGCAGTTGGACGATATATGGCGCAAATGGATCAGTAAAGGCTGTCGTAAAGGAGCTGGAGCTGCATGACGAATGGATGGCAGAGTGTTTTCTGACCGTCAGCGTCAAGAGTGCCACTCCAATCGACTTCGAGATAGGGGATTATATCGACTATCGCGGTGAGCGTTATTCGATAAATTACGATCCTTCCGTTCTGAAAAAAGCCAGCAGATCCACTTATGGAGAGGGTTTCACATACGAGAACATCAAATTCGTGGCTGTTCAGGACGAGGTGGTACGATGTGATTTTAACGACATCGTACTCTCGGACAACCAAATGCACTACACCCAACTTCCGACCTTCCCATTTTATTGTGAGAATGTTGATGATCTTCTGGACAGGATTCAGGCAAACCTTGAGGAACTCTATCCTGGTGGTTGGACGATTATCTC
>Ga0247611_10006870_pt1 | contig 14473 bp, 9 predicted proteins | sample 177DNAGHGhighgp2_FD_192422 | JGI IMG/M metagenome (GOLD analysis project Ga0247611, IMG submission 192422) | Sheep rumen microbial communities from Palmerston North, Manawatu-Wanganui, New Zealand - 1770 DNA GHGhigh gp2 | ecosystem: Host-associated > Mammals > Digestive system > Stomach > Rumen ...
CAATCCGATTAGTAGTTGTCTTTTCATAGACTTATCATCATAAATTCCGAGGCAAAAGTACTACAAAAATTGCACATATGCAAATTTTTTTACGAAAAAATCGTTCGAGGCTATGAACACTACACGTCCTTTGGACGTTTAGTGTCCAACTTCCAACAGCGCAGCGGTCCAACTTCCAACTGTCTATATGCTTTTACTACACTTTTCATCACCTATCCCTCATTCCACCGACTCACCACCGACTGATGACCGAGACACAACCGAGACACAACCGACTCTTAAAAATCGCCTTCCGTACCAAAAATCTTTGATTTTTCTTGCGTATGTCAGAAAAAAGTTGTACCTTTGCACGCAATTTTGTGTGCAGCAAAACATAAGGAGCACAAATACACGTCGCATATATGACAGAAACTAACCGCATTGAATTCAAGCGCGAACTGACTCGCGAACTCGACATCGAGAAAGAAGTTGTGGCCTTCCTCAACTACCGAGAGGGAGGTATTATCTACATTGGTGTAGATGATGCAGGTAAGCCTGTCGGCGTGAAGGATATTGACGGCGATATGCTCGCTATCAAGAACCGATTAAGGGACAATATTCTCCCTTCCCCAATGGGGCTATTTGACGTTACGATTGAGCGCATAGAAGGAGTGCCTGTCATTAGGGTGTTTGTCTCATCCGGTTCAGAGAAACCATATTACAAAAAGCAATATGGTCTTTCTCCCAGAGGTTGCTTTACGCGTGTCGGGACGGCAGCAGAACCTATGACGCAAGCGCAGATTGAAGATATGTTCTCTCGTAGAGTGCGTCGTTCTCTCAAGCATATTCCTTCACCGCGACAAGATTTATCTTTCCGTCAATTGAATATCTACTACGATAGCAAACATCTGACACTTAATAGTAATTTTGCTAAAAGTCTGGAACTCCTAACAGATGATGGCAGATACAATTATGTGGCATATTTGTTAGCGGACGAAAATAGCACGTCTATCAAAGTAGCGAAATATGCAGGAAAAGACCGGGATGATCTTATAGAAAACCATGAATATGGTTATTGTTCTTTGCTGAAAGCTACGGATCAGGTCTTAGACCGTTTGCGTGTTGAAAATACAGTCAAAAGTTCCATAGGCTATCCATATCGCACAGACACACCGCTGTGGAATGAGCGTGCGGTACGCGAGCTCGTAATCAATGCTATTGTGCACAATGATTATTTTAACGAAGTACCGCCAAAGTTTGAACTTTTCTCTGACCGTTTGGAAATAACATCAACAGGCACACTTCCTAACGACATGAACCAAGAGGACTTCTTTAATGGAGTTAGCAACCCGCGCAACAAAGAACTGATGCGGGTGTTCCGCGATGTTGAGTTGGTGGAGTCTTTGGGAACCGGGCTTCAACGTGTTCTCAAGGTATATGGTAAGGAGTGTTTTGTCTTTATGGACCATTTTACCCGTGTTGTGATTCCATACGCATGGCTTCCGGGAGAAGAAAACCACCCAGAAAAAACGATTTCCACCCAGAAAACTATCCAGAAAACTATCCAGAAAACTATCCAAAAGAAATTAACCACTGTTCAGAAAACTATCCTCGAATATTTGGCAGCGCATCCCTATGCAACTCAGCAGAATATGGCTCATGATATCACAATCGTTAGTCTCGGAGGAGTCAAATATAACTTGCAAGTATTGCAAAAGAATGGTTTTCTCCGTCGCGTCGGCCCGGACAATGGCGGTCATTGGGAGATAATTGAGAAATAACAGGACGAGTCGGCAAGACATCAAACAACAAGAGAAAACAACTTGCATATCTCAAAAAAAAGTTGTAACTTTGCGCACTTTTGTGTGCAAAAGCGAAAGTAAATAGCAAATATAGACACAATGAACACGATAGACAACAACGAAATGAAGGACTCCCAGACACCGCAACAAGAGCGGCTGGACATCCTCAAACAACTGATGCCGGAGATTTTTGACGAAGGTCAGATTGACTTTGAAAAGCTCAAGGCAACATTAGGAGAAAACATCACTTTCTCCAACGAGCGTTACGTGCTTAATTGGGCAGGCAAGTCCGACGCATTCCGCGTTATGCAGTGCCCATCCTCTGCTACGCTTGTACCGTGCAAGGAGGAATCGGTGGATTTTGATACAACGCAAAACATCTTTATTGAAGGAGAGAACATGGAAGTGCTCAAAGTCCTTCAAAAGAGTTATTTTGGCACAGTCAAAATGATCTATATTGACCCGCCCTACAACACGGGCAATGACTCCTTTATCTACCCCGACAAGTTCTCCGAGACGAAAGAAGAATACATGAAGCGAGTCGGCGACAAGGATGCCGAAGGCTATATGACCCGTGAAGGGATGTTCCGCAAGAACAGCCGTGAGAACGGACAATATCACAGCAACTGGCTAAATATGATGATGCCCCGTTTGTATCTCGCCAAGAGTCTGCTCCGCGAAGACGGCATAATTTTCATCAGCATTGATGACAACGAAGTCCACAATCTCCGTTTACTCATGAATGAGATATTCGGAGAGGAGAATTTCTTGTCATCTATTGTTTGGGAAAAGCGATATACTAGGAGCAATAATTCTAAAACTTTTACGACACTTACAGAAAGCATTCTAGTTTATCGTAAATCAGAAATTGTTTATAACATCAAAGAACCACGTAACGAAAAAGCTGATTCTATATATTCAAATCCAGATAATGACCCTCGCGGAGTATGGACTAGCGTTTCCTATGTTAACCCTGCTACAAAAGAGCAAAGACCTAATTTATCCTATCCTTTATGGAATCCTATCCTTGAAAAAGAAGTAATACATCCTACAAATGCTTGGAAATACGAAAAGGCAAATTATGAACGGCATGTAGCGGAAAATAGATTGTATTGGGGTAAGAATGGCGAAAATATATATCCACGTCTTAAAAAATTCTTGTCAGAAATGGATGGTGGTATGGTTCCCGTTGATTTATGGAAACATGAAGACGCTGGTACAACCGACCAAGCCAGTAAAGATTTAGAAGACTTAATGGAAGGTAAATTCTTTGATTTCCCCAAGCCAGTATCATTGATTAAACGTGCTCTATCATTAATTGTCAATGATGAGGATAGAGATGGTATATACCTTGATTTCTTCGCTGGTAGCGGCACAACAGCTCACGCTGTTATGCAATTGAATAAAGAAGATGGAGGGAACCGGCGTTTCATATGTGTCCAATTGCCGGAATTATGTGATCCTAAAAGTGAAGCTTACAAAGCAGGATACTCCACTATTGCTGAAATCAGCAAAGAGCGTATCCGTCGTGCCGGTAACAAGTTACGCGCTGAGGCTGAAGCAGAAAAAGCGAAGAAAGCCGCTGAACTGTCCTTTGATGATGCAGAGGAGGTTACGATGCCTGATTGGGGATTTAAAGTATTTAAACTTTCAGACAGCAATTTCAAGCAATGGCGCGAGATACACGGTTCTGATCAAGACCAATGGAAACAACAGACCATTGATTTTCTCAATCCAGTTGCAGAAAACTCCTCTACTGAGAATATGGTGTATGAACTGATGCTGAAGAACGGCAAGAATCTAAACAGCACTATTGAGCACAGCCACAATTGCTACAATATCCATTCCGGCGAACTGCTGTTGCTTCTGGAGTCAGTAGATCAAGATACGATAGACTATGTTTTGTCCCTGCACCCGCAAAAAGTGATTGCCTTGGACAATCTTTTCTCCGGCAATGACCAACTGAAAACTAACACCGCCCTGCAACTCCGCGATGCAGGCATCACATTCAAAACGATATAAAAAGAAAATGTATATGGAGACTTTTGATTTTAAAACAACGCTAGGGCTAAATCGATGTGTTCCGTGTTCTGATTGGTCATCATTGCCTGATGACCAAAGAATTGTATGCGAGCAAGTGAAAGATTTCGGCATAGATGAAATATACTTTTCTACAGACGAAAGCAAATCATATCCAGCTGTCTTTTTGAAAAAAGTATCTCAATTCGACATAGATACACTGAAAGAAATTGCTCGAATTCATAAATACATTTGGAATTACCAAAAGGTTTTATTCTTGTATGTCTATAGTGATATTGAAATAAGAATCTATAATTGTACAGCAAAACCATTCATAGCAAGTAAGGATACTGATTACTATAAGGAGTTACAGAAAATAGAACTGCAAGATGCAACGAGTCAAGATCAAAAGTCATTATCAAAACTTATAGCAATATTTTCGTCTATAGCCATTGATACTGGTATTGTTTGGACCTTACCAGAAGCAATAGAAATACGGAAAAAGATAAATCTACAAAAGAGAGTAGATCGATATCTAGTAGATAGTCTAACGAAAGCGACAAAAGATTTGCATCAATTAGGTCTGACGGATATAACAATCATTCATAAAATAATTTTACGTTCATTGTTCTTGTTATATCTTGAAGACAGAGGAGCAACTGGAAAAGATTTTTATGAGACAATCAAACCGAATGCTAAGACTTATTATGATATTCTTGAGGATGTAGAAGCGACATATCGGTTATTTGCTAAATTAGAGGAACAATTTAATGGCAATGTTTTCTCAGTAGCAGAAGGAGAAGAAAAGAATATTGAGCATAAACATTTAGAGATAATAAGAAAATGCTTTATTAATGGCTACGAAGGAGATGGACAAGCGGAATTATTTTCTGAATGGCGATTATTTGATTTTAATATTATCCAAATTGAATTAATAAGTGAGATATACGAGCGGTTTTTAGCGGAAACAGATGAGAAAAAGAAAAAGAACGCAGGGGCATTTTATACTCCGCCTTCTTTAGTTACGCTAATTTTGGATGAAGTTCTGCCAATTGGCAAAAAATACACAAATTATAATGTCAAAATTTTGGATCCTGCTTGCGGATCAGGTATTTTCCTTGTGGAAAGTTATAAGCGCTTACTAAAGCGTTATGAGAATGCTCATAATGAAAAACTTACAGATTTTAAAAAATTAAATAAGATACTGACGGATAATATTTATGGTATTGAACAAAATAATCAAGCTATTATTGTAGCTGCATTTAGTTTATATCTGGCATTGGTGGATAATTTGGCTCCCAAAACTCTATGGTTATCAACTAAACTACCATGTCTGATTAATGATCCAGATCATGTTCCGGAGAAGAAAAAAGGTAATAATTTATTTTGCAGAGACACTATTGCACAAAATGACGATATTGAGTCAATTCAATTTGATTTGGTCGTAGGTAATCCACCATTCGGAACTGAAAACAAATCAAAAGGAGTAACTCTATCTCCCACTATTAGAAACTATTGCAACAAATACGGCTTTGCGAAAGAAATGGTTTTGCCTTTCTTACATAAAGCGATACAATTTGCCCCTATAGGTAAAGTTGCACTAATTTTCAATGCAAAAATACTAACTAACATTAATAGCACATACCAAAATTTCCGCAAATGGCTGTTCAACGAATGCTATGTATCCAAAATATATAATTTCTCCATATTAAGAAATGCTCCTGTAGATTTTGGAGGCCAATTATTTGGTTCTGCCATAGGCCCTATATGTATTGGTTTCTATCAGAAAGAACAACCATCAAATTTCGCAGACAAAATTATTTATTATGCACCTAAAACATATATAAAGTCTAATATTATAGAAGGTGTTATAATTGATAGTTATGATGTCAAATATCTACCACGTGAGGTGTGTCAAAAGCCAGACTCGAAAATTTGGAAGATAGCCATGTGGGGTGTTGATAAGGATCTTGAATATTTGCAATTTAGGAATAAATTACATGCAAGTTTATCAGATTATTTAGTTAAGAATAATTTTATATACGGAGTAGGCTTTGAAACGTCAAATCCTACAACAAAAATAAATACCAAGATTAAAAATCTACCCGTACACACTCCTAAAACAATAGATTTGTACTCCACTGACATTCCACAGAAAAAAGTCAAAACAACATATTTTCGGCGTTTAGGTATGATAGATGTGTATACAATGCATCATGTGCTTGTCAATGAAGGAATTGTTACAATAGATAACAGACTACAACTTAAAGCTTCATACATTGATTATAGTAGCGCATATACCAAGGGAGTTGTTGGTATAGCCTCAAAAGATAGTCACGATGACATTTTAAAAATAATTACTTTATTTTTAAACTCTTCATATGCATTATATTATGCCTTTATTGCGACCTCTAGTTGGGGAATCGAAAGAGATGTTGTTAAACATAATGAGCTATTTAATATAAGCTTTTTGCTAGATAATATTAATAATGATGAAAAGAATATCTTACTTGATTATTACAATAATTTAATAAGGGCAAAAAAGGAATGGCTGGACATCAGCGAAATTAGAAAGCAAATAGATGATTTTATTTTAAACAAACTTACTAATGAAGAGAGATTACTAATTGAACAAGCGATTTTAAATATTGACTTGTTTAAGAACCAAGCACAATCAAAAGCAATACTTCCTTGTAGAAATTATCTGCCATACATTCAAAAAATCTGCTCTCAATTGGATATGTTTTTGGGGTTAGATAACATCTTCGCAAATGGCACGTACTATTCTATTAATAATTCTCCTTTAGCGATTATAAAGATTTCTTTTGATTCTACAAAAGAAGAGGCATGCGCAGCAAGCCTTAGTGTTCAGGAACAACTTCATATAATTAACCAGTCATTATATGAAAAGCATGGAGCAAATATATATTTTAGAAAAAAAATAAATTATTATGGAAAAAATTGTGTTTATATAATCCGTCCTAATCAGCAACGTTTTTGGACTCAAGCTATGGCATTGTCAGATGCTTCAGAAATAGTGTTAGATATATTAAATATGGAAGATTAAAATGGAAATGTCTCAAGTACAAGAAAAATTAAAGTTACACTTTGAGAAGCAATGTATAACTTTATTAATTGAAGCATATTATTCTTCTATTAAAGTAGATAATGATTTTAGTAAATTGAATGAGAATGATTTCACTGAAACATTGGATAAATATATAGATAATAATGCTAAAAGACTTACATGGGAAATTAATTGTGTGACTGAAAGACATTTGCACACTAAAAATGGAATAAAACATAAAGGTGATGCAGATAAAGAAAGAAGAATTGATATGAAAATGTCCAAATTTCACTCACAAAAAGAGTTCCATTTTTATATCGAGGCAAAACGTTTAAGGGAACACGATAATGCATTAAATAAAAGATACATAAGAACAGGGATCGACTACTATATTCAAAATATTTATCCCAAAGGAATACTCGTTGGTTATTTGCAAGAAGGAGATGTTGACAATACTATTCAAGGGATAAATGATATCCTTAATCAATCTAATCGAGCGACAGAATCTCTTTTCAGGAAAGAGCATCCTATTCATAATGAGTATTTTGAATCTGATCATCCCAATTATGGTATCATACAACATTTTGTCTTGAATTACACGGTATGAAACTATCTTTTGAATCGAACTTAGGGTATCAGCAAGAGGCAATACAATCTGTTGTAAATCTCTTTGAAGGACAAAATGCTGAAGAATCTGGCTATACCTATAGTCTCAATGAATCCGGAGCGCTTAATCTGATTGACGGAATAGCGAACCGATTAATGCTGTCCGACACACAGATATTAAGCAACTTACAGAAAATTCAAGCACATAATGAATTGCCCGAATCCGAAGTGTTGGATGGCATGCACTTTTCCGTTGAGATGGAAACAGGTACCGGCAAAACGTATGTGTATCTGCGAACCATCTATGAACTCAATCGCAAGTACGGGTTCAAGAAATTTGTTATTGTAGTTCCATCCGTTGCTATACGCGAAGGTGTGCTAAAAAACCTGCAAATCACACACGAACATTTCCAATCGCTGTATGACAATACTCCTGTCCGCTACTATGTATATGATAGTAGTCGCATTTCTGCTTTACGCGGATTTGCGACAGGAGATAACATCGAAATACTGGTTATTAACATTGATGCTTTTGCCAAAGACGAGAATATCATCAACCGGCCTAACGACAAACTGAACGGACAGGAACCGGTGCGTTTCATTCAGTCCGTCAATCCGATTGTAATAGTGGATGAACCACAGAATATGGAATCGGAAAAGCGAGTAGCGGCTATTAAAAACCTGAATCCGTTATGTACGTTACGATATTCTGCTACACACAGGAACAAATACAATCTTGTTTATAGTCTCAATCCGGTAAAAGCTTATGATCTCGGATTGGTAAAACAGATAGAAGTGGACTCCGTCTTGGAAGAGAATTCCCTGAACGGAGCATTTGTCGCGCTTGAGAGTATCACACCTACCAAAACAAAGATAACCGCCAAACTGACTATTGACCAGAATACAAAAGACGGTGTTCGGCAAAAAACGGTCACTGTTCGCACTGGCGACGACTTATATCAACTGTCCAACGAGCGGGAAATATACCGCAACGGCTATATCGTCGAAGAAATCGATGCTTCCAATGGCTGTTTGGTGTTCAGCAATAGTGAGACATTATATGTTGGAGAACGGCACGATGACCTCAATGATGATGTAATGCGCTTTCAGATGCGCCGTACAATAGAGGAACATTTGCGGAAAGAGTTGATCCTGAGAAACAAAGGAATAAAAGTATTGTCTTTATTCTTTATTGACCGTGTTGCCAATTATCGTTCATATGATGAACCGGGGAATGAGATAAAGGGGAAGTTTGCAAAATGGTTTGAAGAAATTTATGCCGAATTGATTGCGCAGCCTAAATTCCAACCCTTGAATACATTTCCGATAGATATGATTCATAACGGATATTTCTCGCAGGACAAGAAAGGGCATTTGAAAGACACCGATGGCGAGTCAAAAGCGGATGATGACACCTATAATCTAATCATGCGCGATAAGGAAACGCTATTGGATATCAATGTACCATTACGCTTTATCTTCTCACATACTGCTCTGCGGGAAGGTTGGGACAACCCTAATGTTTTCCAGATTTGTACTCTCAATGAGACAAAATCTGAATTAAAGAAACGACAAGAAATAGGGCGTGGCTTGCGTCTTGCTGTCAATCAAGATGGATTGCGCGTGCGGGACAAAAATATCAACCGTCTTACGGTTATTGCCAATGAGTCTTATAATGATTTTGCCAAAGCCTTGCAAACAGAGTTGCACGATGATTGCGGAGTTGATTTTACCGGACGTATTAAACCGAAACGCGACCGTGTAACAGTCAAATACCGCAAAGGATTTGAAGCAGATCCGCTATTCTTGGAGATTTGGGGCAAACTAAAAGCCAAAACAACTTATCGCGTTAACTATAGTACCGATGATTTAATTCAAAAGGCAGCCAGAGCCATTAAGGAAATGCCGCGAATTGTGGCACCTACAATCCGGTCTGTCAAAACGGAAGTAGTAATAACGGATGAAGGTGTAGCTACCAATTATAAGGGAGACAAAGTAGCTAAAGGAGTTAGCGATTATGTAATCCCGGATTTCTTAGGCTATATACAAAACCGAACAGAACTAACGCGCTCTACCATTTGGGCTATTCTAAACCAATCCGGCAGAATCGATGAGGTCGCCATTAATCCGCAACTATTTATGGATTTAGCTGTATCGGCTATTCGTCGTGTATTATATGATTTAATGATTGACGGAATAGAATATCATCGTATTGGTCATTCCGAATATGAAATGCACCTCTTTACAGACAATGAATTGGAAATATACCTGAATGCGTTTACATATAAAGTCAATCAGTCGGAAAAAACCATCTATGATCAATATGTTCCATTGGATTCTTCTGTTGAAAACCGCTTCGCACAGGATTGTGAACAGAGTGAACAAGTTAAGTTCTATTTCAAATTGCCCGAATGGTTCAAAATTCCAACTCCGATAGGCAACTACAATCCCGACTGGGCTGTTGTATTTGAAGATGACAAGCGTGTTTATTTCGTAGCAGAGACCAAAGATACCGGAACCACTCCTGTAGATAAAAGCAAATTACATATTAGCGAGCAGCAAAAGATCCGTTGTGGTGAAGCACATTTCAAGAACATACAAGATGTTGAATATCGTGTTGTAAGCAGCGTTAGTGAATTAGTAGAATAACGCCGCAAACAATAAAACAGTCTAAGCGAATATAAACGGAGAAAGATCGATTTCATAAAGAACCGAACAAAAATATAGCATGAATCATCATAAATATAAAATAATGGTAAGTTCTGCTGTTTATGGATTTGAATCAGAACTAAACCAAATTTGCGCAGTCCTGGATAATCTCAACTACGATGTGCTATGTTCTCATATCGGAACAATTAAAGTAGATCCAAGATTATCCAACATGGATAATTGCTTAAATGCAGTAAGAGAATGTGACTTGTTCTTCGGAATTATTCGCCCTTATTGCGGAACCGGAAATATTGGAGATGTCAACATTACTTTCGAAGAGATGAAATTGGCTATCGAATTAAAGAAACCATACTGGTTTGTAGTTCACCACGATGTTACTTTTGCTCGAAAATTGTGCAATAAAATCGAACATTTCCGGCCAGAAATGATAAGTAGAAATAACTTCTTCGAGTATCGATCTGTGGAAATGTACAATATGGTTATTAAAGACCAAGAAGCGATTACTTTAAGAACAGGAAATTGGGCACAAGAATTCTATCGAGTAGATGAGATCTTAAGGTATATTCAAACCCAATTCCAAGATATAGAAACAATTAATCATATAGTAGCAACCTCACAAAAATAAAAAGATATGGATAATCAGTTTATCATAAATAATCTGCTCAGCCAAAAAGAAGGTGAACGCCTGGAATTCAAGTTGCATTATAATGAAGATGTCATAGCGAGACAGGTTGTTGCTATGTTGAATGCAAAAGGTGGAGATATCTTAATCGGTGTCAATGAGGCTAAAGAGATTCAAGGCGTTTTCCAACATTTAGATGTAGAAGGGATACGTCTAAATTTAATGACTGCTATCAAGCCAACAGCACCTATTAATATTACGGAAATTAGTTATTCTGGCAAACAAGTAATCTTAATTAGTGTGTGGGAAGGTTCACAAAAGCCCTATACTTATAGAGGCAAAATATATCAGCGAACAGCCGATTATGCGCACGAAAGAGAAGCATCTAAACAAGATATAGAACAGATGATCTCTAAGCGCTCATTGGCGGAGTCAAATTGGGAAAGGGTCCCAGTTCTCAATACTGATATTGAAGACTTAGATATTGAAGAATTGCGCGCAACAAAACAAGCTTATCAGCAACAATTAGGGATAAAAGAGCTCAGTGAAGAAGAGTTCTTAATGCGTTGTGGACTGATTCAAAACGGAGAACTAACCAATGCTTGCATTCTGCTCTATGCCAAAAATCCAATGCGATATATCCCTCAAGTGAGTGTGAGGTTGTCCGTCTTTGCTTCTGATAATCCTGCTGATTTAGTAGATACAAAAATATTTGAAAGTAACATATTCCGAAATATTGATGCTATATTTCAATATTTTGATGCTACCTATGCAAAAACTTTGCATATAGACGGTCCTGTTCGCGAAGACAGATGGAATTATCCACGCATCGCAGTACGCGAAGGAATAATGAACGCATTGGTCCACAAAGATTATAGCTCGCCTAGCGCAATTACAAATATCAAAATCTTTTCTAATAGATTGGAGATTCAAAATACCGGCTCTATCCCAACATCTATCTCTTTTGATCAAATAGAGAGTAATAGTTATTCTATACTACGCAATCCTGATATAGCCCACCAGTGCTACTATAGAGGACTGATAGAAATGATGGGAACCGGCATCGCAAGAATAAAGCAAGATTGTAAAAATAATAATTTTTCGCTTCCCATATTCAAAGAAGAGAAAGGTATTGTCAGCGTAATTTTCCCTAAATTAAAACATAATGTTATAAATGCGGCTCATAGTACTGATTACGCAATGATTGTCAACCAACATTTTTATGCTTTTAGTGCTGATGTTAAAGAGAAACTTATAGCTATCCTGCGCGCTCTGCAATCACAGCCAGGAACACGCATTTCTGCTCTTCAAGAATTAATAGACATTCCTAATAAAACATTGGAACGTCATATAAAAGTTCTAAAAGAAGCTGGTCTTATTGAATATCGAGGAGCGAAGAAAACAGGTGGATATTATATTGCTAATGAAGATATTACTAATAATGAGGGAATAAATGAGGGAATAAATGAGGGAATAAATGAGGGAATAAATGAGTAATCAAACCGCACATATAGAAGATCCTGAAGAACTGAATATTCTTCGTGCAATCAATCGCGGCGAGACACGATTGGAAACAGTAGATTGGAAACCATACCTGAGCAATCTAGTGAAGATGATTGGGTTGATGGAGAACCCGATATCGATGATTGGGTGCGCTTGGGCACTCTTACAGGAAATAGATGATTTCTCCAGACGTGCCGACATTCTCAGCAAATGGCAAGACCTTGCGCCACAATGCTTTCCAACCCAAGAAGCGGCAGATGCATTCTATTCGGATGCACAATGTTTGAAAGATGTCGACTATCGTCTGCGTGGTTTGGTGCTGCATGGTGCACAGATGCCTCACACATACGATAAAGTGTTTGGCGGCAAAGGATTGAACGAAATGGCTTTGGTATGGGCGGATGAACATGTTAAGGGAAGCGATATGATGGCGTTGGCATCAGAGATTCATGTCACAGTCAGTGCCGGAGCGAAAGACCCTGTGATTGAGTATTTCCTATACAGCAGTCGTCGCTACAATGAGTTGGTGTTCGAGAACATCTACGATTTCAGCCGCAATCTATTCTTGGCTGAGAGTTTCCGCAAACATTTAGTACTGGGTAAGATGTGCTCCAAAGAACCGTTGGTATTCACAGATATCAAACGCCGCTTGCGGAATGCATGCTTTGAGGAATATATCCGCCTGCGTATAGCGCAGATCGAAGAAGAGATGGAGAATGATAACGAGTTACTGCTTGATCCAACGATTGAGGATGTTTATCAAGAGTTGTACAAACAAGAACGCAGTGTGGTTGATCGGGAAGTGATGTTTGAAGATTTCCACGGTTCGCAAGCATACCATGACCGCTGGTACAAAGGCCGACCGGAAGTGCTTCGGATGATACAATACTTTATCGAATATTTGAAGTGGAAAATAGCTAATCTTCATGCCAATACCCAACCGCAAAACAACACTACATATAATGTCCAAGGCGATTACATCGTCGGAGACAAGCATGTCGGTGCCCATATAGACAATGTCTCACCAGGAGCCATCGGCGCACAAACAACCAAAGATTAAAACGCTTTGCGGAGAAAAAACAACTTATTCACCGCAAATATGCGGAGATTAATAACTATGGAAGATAACGCTAAAACTATTATCAATGTCGCCGGGGACTACGTACAATCCAAGCACGTGGACTACGAGATCAACAATGTCGAAGCCGGCGGCATCGGCATCCAATTCGTCAATGGCAAACAAACAACCATAAAACCGTCCGCCTCCTCTACGAGAAAGCACGATATATCTGTCCCATATACTATCCGTTATATCAACGCCAACGAACAATCGCGAACACAACGATTGCTGCTCTTAATGCGATGTCTGCAAAACTTGAAATGGATAGAGGAACCCAAAAGTGCAGATGATTTCATAGACCTCTTCGATGGCAAGCCTCGCGAATGCAATATCAAATGGACGGACACGCTCAACCAAGCCACTGTCTATTATTTTCTCCAACAACTGCTAGCTCAACCCTACATTGAAAAAGTAACAGGCTGTTCTGCGCGCTCACTCATGATGAATCAATTTCATTTCTCTAATCCGAGAGCGGATGAGAAGCGCATAACAGATGACAACAAAAGAATCATTAACCGGCTACTTTCAATCATCAATCCCCAGAAGCAGCTCCCTACTAAAACAGAAGATTTCACTAACGATGTGGCCGACATGGACAACACCTACTGGAACTATCTTGAAGATGGACTACATGCTACGAAAGACATTAATAGTCGTACCAAATAGCCTCTAAAACTGTCCCTGTTGTCACACGTGTTGTCAACAAGATAATTTTCGATTATTTTTTTAATCCCGTCTATATAGTCGGAACGTACTGAAAATAAGTGCGTTCCGATTTTTCTATATACTTATTCCTACCCTCTCTCACCTTCTTGTTGTCATTTCTTTCTAATTTGACAACAGAATCAGGCTTTTTCTCCCCTCTTATGGAAACGCGTCCTTAATAAGACGGAGCGAAACAACCAATCCAATTCGATAAGTTTAACAATTAAATACATTAATAAAATGAAGAGTAAACATCTTGTCAAAATCACCATCCGCTGCCAATCGGCAGAAGAGATGCAGAAAGCCAAAGAGGCTGTTCTCTATCACTTGGAGACCCTCAATCCTGAGTTCGAAGGCAACGACAACACCCTGACGGTCAC
>Ga0247611_10006871_pt1 | contig 14471 bp, 15 predicted proteins | sample 177DNAGHGhighgp2_FD_192422 | JGI IMG/M metagenome (GOLD analysis project Ga0247611, IMG submission 192422) | Sheep rumen microbial communities from Palmerston North, Manawatu-Wanganui, New Zealand - 1770 DNA GHGhigh gp2 | ecosystem: Host-associated > Mammals > Digestive system > Stomach > Rumen...
TTATTTACCGATTTATGAGGGTACAGATGAAAAAACTTTGCATAAAGGAATAGGACACTTGGAAAAAAGCTCATTGCCATCAAATAATTATGCATACCATTCTGTATTTGTTGGACATACAGGCATCTCTTTAAAGGAATTCTTTGATGATTTACCAAACCTAAAAATTGGGGATGAGTTTGTTGTTACAATTTTGAATGATAGTTTTAAATATAAAATTTATGAAATAAAAAAAGTTTTGCCAAGCCAGACAAATGATTTGAAAATACAAGAGAACTGTAAGTTAGTTACACTTGTTACTTGTACTCCAAAATTTGTAAACTCGCACAGATTGTTGGTGATGGGAAGATTGATTTGAGATAGTATTAATAAAAAACAATAGAAAAAATGTTGACAGATACAGTATAAATATATATAATAAAGTTAAGCAAGAGTGTGAATGATTGATAAACATATTAATCAAGCTTAGGAATTATTCAGAGACGATTGCTGATGGAGAGGAAGAGGTGTTTAAAATGAGAGAACTATCAAATATTTCTAAAATAAAAAAAGAAGGAGAAATAACTCTAATAAAAGCTATGAAAAAAGATATTATAAATAAATTAAAACAATCTGAAATGGAGATTGAAAATGGAGAGGGAATTGATTCAGATATAGCATTTAAGGAGTTAAGACTTAAATATGGATATAAACCAGTTTAAAGTCATAATTACTCCAACTGCATCAAAAGAAATTGAAAGAATATATGACTATATTGTAGAAGATTTACATGCAGAGACTTCTGCCAAAGAATTGATGAGATTAGTCGAAGAGAAGGTACAGAATTTAAAATATGCACCTAGAATTCATGCAGAGATTGAAAAATGTGACGAATTACGAAGGAAATATAGGAGGATTACAATTAAAAATTATATTATTTTATATACAATAGATGAAGATAATGCTGTAGTTTATGTTACACATATGTATTATGGATTAAGAAACTATTTGAACGATTATTATATTTGACAAAAAGCTTTGAATTTAGAAATAAATTCAAGGCTTTTTCAAATTTTTAATAAAAAATGTTGAAAAAAAACAAAATATGTTATATGATAAAAAAGGAGAAGAAAAAGTTATGAGAAATGTAATATTTAAAATATTAGTAATATGCTTAAAAATTTTATATACTCCAATGAGGTTATTAAAGCCTAAAGACCAAGTGACTTTAATAAGTAGAGAAGGCAACAAAGAGCCTATGGAGTTTAAGAAAATTAGAAAAGAAATAGAAAACAATTATCCAGAATACAAGGTAAAAGTTATTTCAAAAAAAATAGAAGAAAAAGATGGAATTTTTAAACAATTATTACCTAACATGATTAACATATTTCAACAAATGTATGCTTTGGCAACATCTAAAGTAATCATTTTAGACACATATTGTATTACAGCATGTATTTTACCACACAAAAAAGAAACAAAGGTAATTCAAATATGGCATGCACTTGGAGCTATAAAGAAATTTGGATATCAAACAATTGGTACAAAATCAGGGACAGATGAAAAAACTGCAAAAACAATGTGTATGCACAAAAACTATGATTATGTTTTAGCACCAAGTGAAATTACGGCAAAAATTTATCAACAGGCTTTTAATGTAACAGCAGATAAGATTAAGTACATTGGAATGCCTAGAATAGATTATATTTTAGAAAAAGACGAGGAAGTAAAACAAAAAATTTATGAAATGTATCCAATATTAAAAGAAAAGCAAAATATAGTCTATGTTCCAACATATAGAAAAGGTGAAAAAACAGAGCTTGATGAGTTAGTTGAGAAAGTAGATACAAGTAAGTATAATTTAGTAATAAAGCTACACCCATTAGATTTAAAAGAATATGCCTATAAAGAAAAAGAGGGAGTAATTTATGAACAAAAATGTAAGACTTATGATTTATTAAAAATAGCAGACAAAATTATTACAGATTACTCTTCACTTTCTATAGAAAGCTCTTTATTAGACAAACCAATATATTTTTATACCTATGATTTAGAAAAATATGAAAAAGATACTGGAATAAACTTTGATTTTGAAAATGAACCAATGGGAAAATATAAAGCTAACAATGTAACAGAGCTAGTAAAAATAATAGAGCAAGAATATGATTACAACATCTTAAGAGAATTTAAAGAAAAATATATCAGTGTAGATACAAAAAATTGCACTAAACAAATAGTAGAGTTTATAGTGGGGTTGATAAAAAATGAAAAAATTGAAAATATTGGCAATGAACATATCAAAGAAAAGCAAAATATTTAGAGAACTTGCAAGAAAGACTATGTTCATAGTAAAAAGGATAAAATATTTAATTACAGGTTTTAACAAAAAGACAGACGACAAAATAGTTGTTTTTTCATGTTTTAATGGAAAATCTTATACATGTAGCCCAAAAGCTATATACGAATATATGTTAAGTGACGAAAAATATAAAGATTATACATTTATATGGTTTTTTAAAGATATTAAAAAGTATGATTTCTTAAACAAAAACAAAAATACAAAAGTTGTAAAAAGTTATAGTAAAGATTTTACAAAATACATGCAAACTGCTAAATATTGGTTTTTTAATTACAAAATTGCAGACTATATTAAGCCAAAAAAAGATCAAATATTTACACAATGCTGGCATGGCACACCACTAAAGAGGCTTGGTTATGATTTAGTGCATTTTGATAATCAATTAAATACAGTTAAAGAAATGAAAAAAAGATATAAAGTTGAAACAGAAAAGTTTACCTATTTTATATCACCTTCAAAATATGCAAGTGAAGTATTTAGAACAGCATGGAATATGAAGGAAATAGGAAAGGAAAATTGCATAATAGAAAAAGGATACCCAAGAAATGATTCACTATTTACATTTACAGAAAATGATGTTTCTGAAATTAAGAAAAGAATTTTAGGTGAAGACATAAAAGATAAAAAAATAATTCTTTATGCTCCAACTTATAGAGCAAATCAACATGAGTCTGGAGTGGGATATGTTTATAAAGAAGAAGTTGATTTTGAAAAAATGCAGAAAAAACTTGGAGACGAATTTATAATTTTGTTTAGACCACATTATTTTGTTGCAAGTGTTTTCAATTTTGATAAATATAAAGGATTTGTATATAATGCTTCTGATGTAGATGATATAAATGACTTGTATATTATTTCAGATATATTAATTACTGATTATTCAAGTGTATTTTTTGATTATGCAAATTTAAAAAGACCTATGATTTTTTATATGTATGATTTGGAATATTATAGAGATAAGTCAAATGGATTCTATTTTGATGTTGAGGATAGTTTACCAGGAAAAATAGTTAGAACAGATGATGATTTGATAGACGAAATTATTAGAGTATCTAAAGATTTTAAATATGATGAAAAATATGAAAAATTTAATGCTAAATTTAATTATCTAGATGATGGAGAGGCAAGTAAGAGGGTTGTAGAAGAAGTTATTCAATAAGTAAATTCAAGTCGAATATATATGTATTATTCCTCAAAATACTTATATATTCAATTATTTTATAGTAAGATTAACTAATTAGGTTAATTTGTTCAATTTTTTTTGCGAAATTTGTTGAAAAATAAAGAAATAACTGATATAATTCAAAAAAGGCATAAATTGGATAGATTTTAGATATTAATTTGATAATTATGAGGTTAGAAATAATGGAAATGTTAGATGAAAAAGAGTTAGAGACACAAGGGATTGCTGTCAAAGATATAGAAAAAATTAGAGAGAAAAATGGCTTTTATAAGATAGTTAAAAGAGTTATAGACATTGTCTTATCATTAATTGGTATGATTTTACTATCTCCAGTTTTTTTAATAATTTCAATTATTATTAAGCTAGATTCAAAAGGACCAGTATTTTTTATACATAGCAGAATTGGAGAAAAAGGCAAACCAATTGGTATTTATAAATTTAGAACAATGGTTGATAATGCAGAAGATTTAATAAAAAACTTCACGCCTGAACAAAAAGAAGAGTTTGAAAGGTGTTACAAATTAGAAAGTGATCCAAGGATTACAAAAATAGGTGATTTTTTAAGAAAAACATCATTAGATGAACTTCCTCAAATTTTAAATATATTAAAAGGGGAATTATCTATTATAGGACCAAGACCAATTATCCAAGCAGAATTAGATAAATATGAAGATAACAAAGATAAGTTTTTGAGCGTTAAGCCAGGACTTACAGGATATTGGGCAGCAAATGGAAGGTCAGATACAAGCTATGAAGAAAGAATGAAAATGGAATTGTATTATGTAGATAATATGTCATTTAAATTAGATTTGCAAATATTTTTTAAAACTATTTTTGCAGTTCTAAAAAAAGAAGGGGCAAGATAATTAATGAAAGATATTAAAATAGTTGTAGCTACACACAAAAAATATCAAATGCCAGATGATAAAATGTATTTACCTGTTCAAGTGGGAAGTGAATTAAATGAAGACTTAGGATATCAAAAGGATAATGAAGGTGAAAATATTTCTTCTAAAAATCCTTATTATTGTGAACTTACAGGTTTATATTGGGCATGGAAAAACTTAAAAGCAGATTATATAGGACTATGCCATTATAGAAGATATTTTACTGAAAATAAGATAATTCCTATAAAAGAAGAAGATAGATTTAAAAATATTTTAACATATGAAAAGGCAGATAAACTATTAGAAGAGGTAGATATTATTTTACCTACAAAAAGAAAATACTACATAGAAAATATTTATGACCATTACAGAAAAACTATGTATGTAGAGCCTCTTGATGAAACAAGAAAAATTTTAGAAGAAAAATATCCAGAGTATTTAGAAGAATTTGATAAACTTCATAAAAGAACTTCAGCACACTTTTTTAATATGTTTATTATGAAGAGGGACAAATTAGAAGAGTATTTAACTTGGGTTTTTGATATCTTGTTTGAACTAGAAAAAAGAATTGACCCTACAAAGTATGATGGATTTCATGCTAGATACCCAGGAAGAATAAGCGAAAGGCTTTTGGATGTTTGGATTAATACTAAAGGATATAAATATAAAGAAGTTAGATTTATGAGCATTCAAAGAGTGAATTGGTGGAAGAAGGGAACTAGCTTTTTGTTGGCTAAGCTTGCTGGTAAGAAATATGGAAAAAGTTTCTAAAACAAATAAAAAATTTATGTTACTTTCATTTTTTGGCATAATAATGGTGGTTTCGGGGCATTGCTTAAATGGAGGAAATCCAATAAGGTTTTTTGAAAATTTCTTTCCAATAAATTCGTTTTTTATGCCAATGTTTATTTTTATAAGTGGTTACTTTTTTAAAGAAAAATATTTAAGCGAAGCAAAAAAATTCTTTTAAAAAAAGTCAATTAATTTATTATTTTATTATCTTATATGGAATATTTTATATGGCTTAATTAGAAAAATTTTATATAAGTTTAATGTAGTATCTATTGATGTTGAATTAAGTTTTTATAATATTATTATTGCTCCATTTATAAATTGGACAGCAATTTAGTTTGAATGCACCTGCATGGTTCATTTCTACGCTGTTTTCTATTGAAATTATATATTGGTGTATAAGAAAAATTATAAATAAATTATTTGAAAAACATAAAATGAAAAATATAGATTTAATAATTATTGTATTATTTATATTTTTGAATATTTTTACGGTTTATATCTCTGAAAAAACAAATATAAATATATATATATTGCCTTTTGCAAAAATAAGTTTTTTTAGTATTTTTTTTTCATCTTGGTTTTGTATATAAAATATATTTTGAAACTTTTGAAGAAAAAATTAAATCATTTTATCTATTAATTAGTTTAATGATTATTAACAGTATTATTATGTTTTTTGAAAAAAATATAAATTTTGCTTCATTGTATAATTTAGGAGGATTTCATAATGTCTTACCATTTATACCTATTATTACAGGAATAACAGGCATTTGGTTTTATCTTAGAATTTGTCAAATACTAGTAGGTTGCTTAGGCGAGAACAAAATGATTAATTATTTAAGTAATAATACTAAGTGTATATGTATGCATCACATTTTATGTATGTATATATTAACTTTATTAATTTATGTAATAAATTATATTTTTAAATTGAAAGGGTTTGATATTGAAAATTTTAAAGATAGTGCAGGATGGTATTTTTATTATTTTAATAATTCAACGTTTTCGCTAGTTTATGTTTTGGTTGGAATATATGGTAGCTTATATATAAATTTAATTGAATTAAAAATAATAAAATACATAAAAAACAAAATAGAAGGGAATAAGAATTTATATGTTAGATAATGAAAAAAAAGTAATAGCTGTTGTAGTTACATATAACAGAAAAGAATTATTAAAAGAAGCAATAGAAGCGTTATTAAATCAAGAATATAATAACTGTGATGTTTTGATTGTTGATAATGCAAGTACCGATGGCACAAGAGAATATATAGATGAACTATTAAAAGATACTAGAGTTTATTATGAAAATACAGGTGCTAATCTTGGTGGAGCAGGCGGATTTAATTACGGAATGAAAAGAGCATGCCAAATGGGATGTGATTTCGTATGGGTAATGGATGATGACTGTATAGTTCATAAAGATTCTCTAACAGAGCTTTTAAATGCTGATAAACAATTAAATGGAAACTACGGATTTTTATCTAGTAAAGTACTTTGGAAAGACAATAGTATTTGTAAGATGAATATTCCTAAAAAAACATTTTCTACTTGGTTAAAAGAGTTTGATAAACCTGTTCAAGAAATTGCTATGGCTTCATTTGTTTCTTTATTTGTGAAAACAGATATAATCAAAGAAATGGGATTACCAATAAAAGAATTCTTTATATGGACAGATGATTGGGAATTTACAAGAAGAATTTCAAGAAAGTATAAATCATACTTTATAAGTAAAAGCATAGTTACTCACAAATCAAAGAATAACGAAGGGGCTGATATTTCTACTGTAGAAGGTGATAGAGTAGAAAGATTTAAATACTTATATAGAAATGATGTTGTTTTATATAGAGGAGAAGGATTAAAAGGATGGGTATTGCTATATATAAGGCTTGTATTACACAAACTAAGAATTTTAAAATCAGATAAAAAAGACAAAAAAGAAAGAATAAAAATAATAAATAATGCTATAAAGGAAGGAAACAAATTCAAACCTCAGATTGAATTTGTTGAGGAAAACAGTGAGAAGAAGTAAGCCATGAAGAAGAATAGTCAAGAACATATAAAAGAAAACAATCAAGAACAAAGGAAAATACTATTTAAAAATGAACAAATCAAAGAGGAAAGATAATAATTAAATAAAGGAAGGAAAAATTCAAACCAGATATTGAATTTATTTAGGTAATTGATTATAATGAAAAGAGTATTACAAGTATTTGGTGAGCCATTATCAAATGGTGGACAAGAATCTTTTATAATGAATATGTATAGAAACATAGATAAAACTAATATACAATTTGATTTTTTTACACCATTTTATTGCGATAATGAAAAACTAGTTAATGAAATTAATAGTTATGGTGGAAATGTATATGAAGGAAAAGGAGAATTTGAATCAAAAGACAGAAAAAAATATTTTATAAATAATTTGAAAAATTTTTTAAAAGATAATAAATATGAAATTATACACATACATTCTGGTAGTATTTTTGCACTAGCTTATGGTTCAAAAATAGCAAGAAAGTCAGGAGCTAAAAAAGTAATAGTGCATTCACATTGTGGAGGATTCAAAAATTTAAAATATAGAATAATTAAAATATTATCTATTCCATATTTGCTTAGATATCCTACCAATTATTATGCTTGTTCAGAATTAGCTGCAGAATGGAAATTCCCAAAGAAAATTATAAAAGAAAAAAAATATACTATTTTAAAAAATGCTATAGATACAAATAAATTGTATTTTGATAAAGAAGTTAGAGAAAAAACAAGAAAAGAACTAAATATTTCTGATAAATTTGTTGTTGGGCATATAGGAAGATTTTCTTTACAAAAGAATCATGATTTTTTAATTGACATATTTAATGAAATTCAAAAGAAGAAAGATAATTCGGTATTGGCTTTAATTGGTGTAGGAGAACTACAAGAACAAATAAAGGAAAAAATACAAACATTAGGATTAAACAATAAAGTATTAATGCTAAATTTAAGAAGTGATATTCAAGAATTATTAAATGCAATGGACGTATTTATTTTGCCTTCTTTTTTTGAAGGTTTACCGGTTGTTGGTGTAGAAGCACAAGCAACAGGACTACAAGTTTTTACATCTACAGGTGTTACAAAGGAATTACCAATAGAGGAATTATCATATTATTATACATTGGAAAGTGGAAGCGAGGAATGGGCAAAAAATATTTTAGATGAATATAAAAAAATAGAAAGAAAGAATACAACTGAATTAATAAAAGAGAGTGGTTATGAGGTTAAAATAGCAGCTAAGAGAATGGAAGATTTATATATGTTGTAAATCTATTAATGTGAGGGGTATAATAATGAAAATAAGTAATTATATAATAACACATAAAGAATTTAAAGTTCCTGAATTAAAAGGATTTATTCCTATCCAAGTAGGAGCAGAAGGAAAAAAAGATTTAGGATATTTAAAAGATAATCAAGGAGATAATATTTCTTCTAAAAATAGCAATTATTGTGAACTTACAGGAGTTTATTGGATTTGGAAAAATGATAAAGATAGCGATATTATAGGTATTTCTCATTATAGAAGATATTTTACTACAATAATAGATTTTAATAAGAATGTAATAAATGTAGATAAAATTGAAAAAATACTTAAGAAATATGATATTATTTTAGCTAGAAAAGAAATATACAATCAAACAGCATATAATCAATATTGTGAAAGTTCAGGGTTTGCAAAAGATTTAGAATTGGTAAGAAATATTATAAAAGATAAGTATTCACCCAAATACATAGAAGCATTTAATAAAATAATGGAATCAAATAAAATTAGCCAATACAATATGCTTATAACTTCTAAAGAAATATTTAATGAATATTGTGAATGGCTGTTTGGAATATTATTTGAGGTAGAAAAGAATGTCAACCTAGAAGACGGATATAATGATTATCAAAAAAGAATATATGGGTTTATCGCAGAAAGATTATTAAATGTATGGGTAGAAGCAAATAGTCAGTTGAAAATAAAAAGATTACCTGTTGTTAATACTGAAATTAGTTTAATAAAAAGTATTGAATATATTTTAAGAAGAATGAAAAACTATGTAGATTTTCGTAGAAAAAATAAAAATTAAGAATAAAATTGCAAAGTTTTTATTATAAAAGGAGCAGAATAAATGAAAGAAATAACTCAAACAGAACAAAAAGAGATTTTATTAGAAATACTTAAATATGTTGATGAAATATGTAAAAAAAATAATATTAAATATTTCTTATATGGAGGTACTTTGATTGGCGCTATTAGACACAAGGGCTTCATCCCTTGGGATGATGATTTAGATTTATGTGTACCATATAATGATTATAGAAAACTAATTACATTGCTAAAACAGGACAATAAATATAATGTACATAATCCTTACGATAATGAAGACTATTATTATTTTTTTACTAAACTAACAGATAAAAGAACAGTTTTGATTGAAGACAACTATAACAGAATTAAAGATATGGGTGTTTTTTTGGATATATTTCCATTTTATCATTTACCTGATTCAACAGAAGAATACAATAAATTATATAAGAAAATAAAAAAAATAGAAAACCAATATTTTCGATTTTATGGATATGAAAAATACTATTATAATAAAAGTAAAATAAAAAGTATTATTAAATTTTTTGTATTTTTTCCACAATTTATACTTAAAAGAAAATATAAAAAAAATCGACAACAGCTACTTGATCTAATAGAAAAAAATGATATTATTCAATCAAAGCATATTGGAAATCCTATTCCACCAAGTTCATATAAACATAGATTTAGTGCAGAGGCATTTAAGGAAACAATTGATGTGGAATTTGAGGGAATCAAGGCTTGCGCACCAGTAGGTTATGAAGAATACTTAACGAAATGTTATGGTGACTATATGCAATTACCACCAGAAAATCAAAGATTCACAGAACACCATTTTAAAGCATATTGGAAAGAATAATAGAATAATTAAGTAAAATGTGTGTATTAAAAATTAAAGGGGAACATGATGAATCAATATTTAGAAAAAATAAAAAAAATAGACTTAGATAATTTAATATATTTTTTTTGGGGAATATATGTTTTATCAAATTTTTTAGATATGGTTGGTATAATATATGTAAATGGTATATGTCAAATTATACTAAAGGTTATTAGATATATATGTTATTTTGTATTTACATTTAAAATTTATTCTGAGTTGAGAAACGATAAAAAAATCAGTATAGCTTTTATAGTACTGTTTGTAATAGCTATGATGGTAACTCTTTTGGCTAAAAATAATGGTATAATATGCACACTTATTGTACTTGCTGCGTTAAGAAAACTAGATTTTGAAAAATTGATAAAAATTGCCTTTAAAATTTTTAGTGTTGCTTTTTTTATTACAGTAGCTTTAACTCTGTTAAGAGTATTACCAAATTGGGAATTCAGTAGAGGAATTCTTACAAGGTATTCATTAGGATTTGATTATGCTGCTACTGGTGTAAGTGTGTATTTAGTAATAATAATGATGTATTTCTATATTAGAAAAAATACTACTACTTATATGGAATTATTAGTTTTAGAATTAATTAATATTTTTGTATATAGATACACAGATGGAAGACTTGGATTTGTATTAATTACTATTATTTTATTCGTGCAATTACTTAGTAAATTTGAATTTATTATAAATACTTTTAATAGTAAATTTATACAAAAAACATTAAAACTTATTTGTAACACATTACCGATTATATTATTTATATTATACCACTTATTGATCATAATGTATGCAAATAATAGTCCAATTGCAAATAAAGCTAACAAATTGCTAAGCAATAGAATTAAGCTTACTTATCAGGCCTATAGAAACTATGATGTTAAATTATTTGGAGATGAAATTAAATGGTATAGTTGGGCTGGATATGGATATAGTGAAACAGATGAAGATTTCACCTATAATCTTGTAGATACTGCATATTCAAGGATGATATTTGATTACGGACTGATATTTTCAGCACTATTAATATTAGGATATAGAGAGATTTTAATTAAGAACTACAACGAGAAAAACTATTGGCTTTTATTTGTAATTATATTTGTATTAATATGGTCATTCCTAGAGCCAATCATTCTAAACCTCGGAAGAAATGCATTTGCACTGGCTCTAATGCCATTATTAGACGTTGGACAAATTGACTTAAATAAAAAAGAAAAAAATAATGCAGAACAATTGTAGGAGAGGAGATTTACTTTATATGAACAGAATTATTAATATAATTGTTGTGGTTATTATTGTGGCTATAGTAATTGCAATTGGGGTTGGAACTTCAATATATGCCAAAAATAATATACCATCTGCGAAATCAGATATAGATTTTAATATTGATATGTCTAAATGGAAATATGATAAAGAGAATAATGTTTTTTATCAAATTGGGGTAAAGTATTGTGAGAATTCTAGTAAATCTGAAAATGAAACTATGAGTATATATGTACCGGGGGAATATTTTAAAGATACAAAAAATGATGATGAAACATATACATGTGTATTAAATGAAAGTGGTGAAAAATCTGGACATAAAGCGTCTGAGACTCCAGTAATTATTCCAATCGATACAAATATAAACATCTCACAAAAGCCTCACAAAGAGTATAATTATAGCAGTATTTCTGCTTATATGGATTTAGGTTATATATGTATATGGGCAGGAACACAAGGTATGGATACAGACAAAACAAACTATAGTATAGAAGAATACAATAGTGCTGTTATTGATGCAATTACAGATTTAAAAGCTGTAGTAACATATTATAGATTTAATGGAGATGTTTTACCAGGAGATACAGAAAAAATTATTTCATTTGGAATAAATGAGGGAGGAACAAAAAGTGCTGTATTTGGCGCATCAGGAGACAGCGATTTATATTACTCAAGACTTGTTTCTATTGGAGCTGTAACAGAAAACAAAGAAGGAAAATCAATATCAAATTCAGTAAATGGGACTATGTGTTATGGTCCAGTAATGAATATGGAGTTAGAAGATAGTTCGTTAGCATGGAATGTAGGACAGTATATAGATAAAACAGATGATGAAGAACCATCAGAAACAGAAAATCGAGCTACAGAGTTTGCAGAATACATTAACGATATGAAACTAAAAAGCGAAGATGGAACGCTTTTATATTTGAATGAAACAAAAGATGGAATATATACGAAAGGAACCTTTTATAATTATATTTTAAATGACGTAGAAAAAGCATTAAATGATTTTTTGCATAATACAAAATTTCCATATACAAATAAAAATAGTATTACTTATGGTTCAGCATTAGATTATATCAATTTTTTGAATAAAGATGGAGAGTGGATTACATATGATGAAAATATAAACAATGCAAAAATTAAAAGCTTAAAAGATTTTGCATTAAATTGCAAAAACACAACAAAAGAAGGTTTTAACTTAACATCATCAAATGCATATAATCCATTATATTACTTATCAAGTAAATATAAAGGATATGGTTCTTCGTATATTTCGAGATATTGGAATATATGTATTGAAGTAGATAATAATCATAAAGATTTTTCATCAGAAGAAATATTAAAGATTGTATTAGAAAAAAATGAGGATGTTAGAAAAATTAAATATAATATTTTATGGGGAAAAGAATATTCAAATGAAGAAAAAACAAAAATGGCAGTACAAGAGTTAAAATTATGGATTGAAAGTTGCGGGATTACATCAAACGATAAAATAAAATGATTACAGCGAATTTATAAAGAACAAAAATAAAAATATAGAAAGGATATATACAAAATGGCAAAAAAAAGCGTTACAAAAAATTATATATATAATTTAGCATACCAAATATTAATAATCGTTTTGCCAGTAATTACTACGCCATATATTTCAAGAGTATTAGGAGTCGAAAACATTGGTATATATAGTTATACTTTATCAATATCTACTTTTTTTATACTATTTGGTTCACTAGGTATAGCTTTATATGGTAAAAGAGAAATTGCATATTTACAGAAAGACAAAGAAAAATATACAATTGCTTTTTGGGAAATATTAATTTTACGTGTTATAACTATGTCAATTTCTCTAATTGTTTTTTGCTTGACATTTGCAAGAAATGGTGATTACCAAAATTACTTTAAAATATTGATTTTAGAGATTATTGCTAATTGTATTGATATAAGCTGGTTTTTTCAAGGACTAGAAGAGTTTAAAAAAACTGTTATAAGAAATATGTTAGTTAAGCTAATAAGTGTGGTTTGTATATTTATATTTGTAAAAACTAGACAAGATTTAACTAAATATTTTATAATTTATGTTTTATCAGTTCTAATAGGAAATGGTTCATTATGGCTATATTTACCAAGATTTTTAAAGAAAGTTAGTATAAAAAAATTAAATGTAAAAAAACATTTTAAACCAACATTTAGTTTATTTATACCTCAAATAGCTGTAGAAATATATACAATACTTGATAGAACAATGATTGGGTTAATAATTCATGACAAATCTGAAGTAGGATTTTATGATCAAAGCCAAAAAATAATAAAAATGCTTTTGACTGTAATTACATCCTTAGGAACAGTAATGCTTCCGAGAATAGCTAATAATTATGTGAATGGTAAGAAGAAAAAAATTGTTAAATATATGAAAAAATCATTTAATATGGTATTTTTTCTTTCTTTTCCTATGATTTTTGGAATAATATCTGTGTCGGATATTTTTGTACCTAAATTTTTCGGTGAAGGCTATGATAAAGTTGCCGTTCTCATGAATTTAATAAGCCCAATAATTTTGGCTATAGGATTGAGTAATGTAATAGGAACTCAGTATTTGTTACCAACAAAAAGACAAAAAGAATATACAATCTCTGTTACATGTGGAGCTATTATCAATTTTATTATAAATATAAGTCTAATATGGAATTTTGGAGCTATTGGTGCTTCAATAGGCACAGTAATTGCTGAATTCACAGTAACAATAGTCCAAATGTTTTTCATTAGGAAAGACTTTAAAGTATGGAAAATAATTAAATTAGGTAAAAATTATTTATTTGCTAGTGGCATAATGTTTGTAATTTGTTTAGCCATACGTAATATAGTAAGAAAACCATATTTTTCTATGGCACTACAGGTAGCTATAGGAGGTATAATTTATTTGACAATTTTAATTATACTAGAAGATCAATTTGTATTTGAGATAATAGATAGAATAAGAAAAAAGGTTAAAATAAAAGTAAGTACATGAAGAA
>Ga0247611_10006872_pt1 | contig 14469 bp, 7 predicted proteins | sample 177DNAGHGhighgp2_FD_192422 | JGI IMG/M metagenome (GOLD analysis project Ga0247611, IMG submission 192422) | Sheep rumen microbial communities from Palmerston North, Manawatu-Wanganui, New Zealand - 1770 DNA GHGhigh gp2 | ecosystem: Host-associated > Mammals > Digestive system > Stomach > Rumen ...
GAAAACCGGCAGCGATGAGCAATTGTTGAGAGAATGGACTAAGGTGCTGGCATCAGATGAGTTTGGTGGACGGAAACCCATGACCACCTACGAAGACAAGACAGTGAACTACCTTGCCAGGCAATTGAAAGAAATGGGTCTGGAGCCTGCCTTTGACGGGAGTTGGTTTCAGCCGTTCAACATGATTGCGGTGACTGCCAAGCCAATGGGTAACAAGCTCTCCGTAAGGGGCCGTAAGAAGGCAGAGCTGCGCTACCCAGACGATGCTGTGGTGTGGACAGCCCGTGCTACGGAAAAGATCGACCTGAGGCAGGCAGAGTACGTATTCTGCGGTTTCGGCATCCATGCTCCTGAGTATGGATGGGACGACTATGCAGGGATTGACGTGAAGGGAAAGATTGTCATCGCGATGGTGAACGACCCTGGCTATTACGACAACCAGTTGTTCAGAGGGCGAAACATGACCTATTACGGCCGATGGGTCTATAAGTTTGAGGAGGCTCGCCGACAAGGGGCTGCAGGCTGTCTGGTGCTCCACAACACCGAGGCAGCCAGCTACGGATGGCATGTCTGCGTAAATGGTCACCTGACGGATAATCTTGCCCTGTATAACCCCGACACCCGAAACGCCGACGAGTTGGCCGTCAAAGGCTGGCTGCATGAGCATGGAGCCCAAAAGCTGTTTGATGCGGCTGGGATGGACATGGGTAAGGCGATAGCCGAAGCCAAAAGACCAGGATTCAAGAGTTTCTCTCTGAACGTGAAAGGCGACGTGAGGATGAGTGCTACTTTCAATATCAGACAGACACAAAACGTAGGCGGCATCCTACGAGGGTCGCAGACTGACGGCGAGGCCGTGGTACTGAGTGCCCATTGGGACCACCTGGGTATAGGGAAGCCCGACGAACATGGCGACACCATCTATAATGGTGCTGCCGACAATGCCTCAGGCATGGCAGGCGCGCTGCTTACAGCCAAGAAGATGAAGGAGCTACCCAGAACCGGCAGGAGCCTGCTATTCCTCTTCCCTTCGTCGGAGGAAAGCGGACTATTCGGTTCGGAGTACTACTGTGCACATCCAGTCGTAGAGATGAAAAAGACGGTGGCCTGCCTGAATTTTGAGAGTATCGGTCCCGCTGAATTGACGCATGATGTGGTGATACTGGGTGGCGGAGAAGGTCCTCTGGACAAGTATTACATTGCTGCAGCTGCTGCTCAAGGCAGGTATATCTATTTCGACGACGACAACTCCGACGGTTGGTTCTTCCGTTCAGACCATTACAACTTCGTTAAGAAGGGTGTGCCAGCCGTAGTGCTTGAGAACGGCCAACATCCTGTGGATATGAGTAAGCCAAACAAATACCCGATGCCCGTATGGTATCACAAACCATGCGACGAATATCGTGAAGACTGGGATGTAAGCGGAACGCTGGCTAATGTCAACCTGATATTGAGTGTAGCACTATCGTTGGCTGACTGACACGATGAGAATTCGTCTTTAAGCGTCGGCGAAGCGCTTACCGTCGGAAAGCGTGATCTGAAGTTTGGTATACTCGCAGTGGAAATCGTTTTGCAGGCGGTCGAGGTAGCGGGCACACTCCCATTTGCACATGGGAAGGTCGTGGAGCAGATAGTTGCCACAGGCCTCCGGACGCGTAGCAGGGACCTCGTCCTGAGTAAGGATCCACTGGAGGCATTCAATCGTGAGGCGGCGCATGTCCTCAATGGTATAGCTGCCAGTCATGATAATGTACATGCCGGTAAGACAGCCCATGGGTCCCACGTAGACGACATCGTCCTTAACCTCGGAATTGCGGAACCAAGTGGCCATGAGGTGTTCGATACTATGGATGGCGGCCGGTGCCACGGCGGGCTCTTTGTTGGGCTCGGTGATACGCAGGTCGTAGGTGGTGAAACCCTTATCCTCGCGCGAGATATAGATGCCGGGCTTGAGGTGGGTGTGATCGATGGTGAAACTCTGTATAACTTCCATAATTAAAGACTTTCGATGAATGTTTTGGTGACTTGGAAAGAGTTCTGGGCAATAGTGTTCCAGAAGTCATGGTACATAGAGGCGTCTGTATCGCGCAAAGGAATGTCGCTGATGACGCGGAATGAGATGAAGGGCACCTTATTAATATAACAAGTCTGGGCGATGGCACAACTCTCCATGTCGACGGCCTTGGCCTCGGGGAAGTGGCCAACAATCTCGCGCATTTTGTCTTTTGTGTCGACAAACCAGTCGCCAGTGACGATGAGACCAGGATGGACTTTCATTCCCTTAGGCAGACTCAGGGAAAGAGCTTTTTCGAGCAGTCTGGGGTCAGCATCGAAGCGCGGGGGAAGACCCTGTACCTGACCGTAGACACTATGTCCGACTGCCTCGCCACAGTAGACGTCGTGGTAGGCGAGTTGGGTGCTGACTACGACATCCTGAACGTTGATATCATCGCCATTGCCACCTGCACAGCCTGTGGAGATGATGCAGTCGGGTTGGAACTGGCGGATCATCTCTACCGTCTGGATGGCAGCGTTGACCTTACCGATACCGCTTTTCTGCAGGATTACTTGGTCTTCGGGGAATAACGGACGGAGCTGCTGCAGTTCCTTGTCCATTGCTACAATAATACCTATTTTCATACCGTTTTACTTTTTTACTATCTTACCTTTTTTACCTTTTTTCGCTGGCGGACGGCCTCATACATGAGGATGGCGGCAGAGACGCTGACATTGAGGGAGTCGAGGCGACCCAGCATAGGAATGCGGATATGGGCGTCGGCAGCCTCGCGCCACTGGGAGGTGAGTCCTGTAGACTCGGTGCCCATGACGATGGCCGTGGCCTGACGCATATCGTAGTCGTAGTATTCGTAGGAGTCCTGCAACTGGGCGGTGAGGATGCGCACGCCACGCTTTTTGAGAAAAGCGATACACTCCTGCGAGGTACAGACGGCGGTTGGCACGCAGAAGACGCCACCGATGCTGGCCCGGATGAGGTTGGGGTTATAAAGGTCGGTGAGCGGATCGCACACGATGACGGCATCGACCCCAGCAGCTTCGGCTGTGCGGAGGATAGCCCCGAGATTGCCAGGCTTCTCAACGCTCTCAAGGACCATGATGAGAGGGTTGATTTTATTGAAGATGGAAGATTGAAGATTGAAAATCGAGTGGTCTTTGCTGCGGGCGACGGCGATCATACCCTCCGTGCTGCCACGATAGGCCATCTTTTCGTAGACCAGAGGCGCCACGCGCGTGGCGTGAAGCGAGCCCGTATAGTCGAACGTATCGAGGACGAAGAGCTCGTTGATCTCATAACCGCAGGCGATGCAGTGCTCGATCTCGCGCTGGCCTTCGACCACGAAGAGACCTTCCTCACGGCGCAGCGATGATTTCTGCTGCAGGGCTACGACGTGCTTGATTCGGGCGTTTTGAACGCTGGTAATACTATTTTCTTCCATAATTCGGATGCAAAGTTAGTGAAATTTTTGCAATTCGCAAAAAAATCACTAACTTTGCACGCAGAAATTAATAAACTTAGGATTCAATGATGAATATTCAATCTTCTTTCAAGAAGTGTTTGCCTGATCTGCTGGCAGTGCTGTTGTTTGCCGTATTGGCCTTTGCCTATTTCTTCCCCGCAGACATCGAGGGACGCATTTTGTATCGCCACGATGCTTCGGCAGGACGAGGCGCAGGTCAGGAAGGTATAGAGTATCTGCAGAAGACGGGTGAGCGCAGCCGTTGGACGAATGCCCTGTTTGGTGGCATGCCGACCTATCAGATGTCACCCTCGTACGGTTCGACGGAGGTGCTGACAAAGGCTGTGGATGCCTATCATCTGTGGCTGCCAGAGAACGTGTGGTACGTGTTTGCTTATCTGCTAGGATTCTATATCCTATTAAGGGCCTTTGACTTCCGTCAGCATCTGGCGGTGTTGGGCAGTATACTCTGGGCGTTTTCCACCTATTTCCTGATTATCATCGCTGCTGGCCACATCTGGAAAGTGTGGGCCCTGGCCTATCTGCCGCCAATGATTGCGGGTATCGTGCTGGCTTATAAGGGCAAGTACCTGTGGGGATTGTTGCTGACAGCGGTGTTTACGGCTTTTGAGATCTACGCCAACCATGTGCAGATGACCTATTACTACCTGTTTATCATCCTCTTCATGGTGATAGCATGGCTTGTGGAGGCCATCCGCGAGAAGGAGATGATGCGTTTTGTGAAGGCCACATGCGTATGTATCCTGGGTGCGGCCATAGGTCTGTGTATCAACTTGTCGACCCTCTATCATACGTGGGAGTACAGTCAGGAGTCGATGCGCGGTAAGAGTGAGTTGGTGAAGAAGAACTCGGACAACCAGACAAGCAGCGGACTGGAGCGCGACTACATTACCCAGTGGAGCTATGGCATTGATGAAACCTGGACACTGCTGGTGCCGAATGCGAAGGGTGGTGCCTCAGTGCCACTGACACGTAGTGAGAAGGCGATGGAAAAGGCGGACAACAATCTTCTGCCTGTCTATCAGCAGCTGGGTCAGTATTGGGGCGACCAGCCAGGAACGAGCGGACCAGTGTATGTGGGTGCATTTGTTATGATGCTGTTTATCCTCGGTCTGTTTGTGGTGAAGGGTCCGATGAAGTGGGCACTGCTGGCAGCCACTGTGCTCTCGATCATGTTGTCGTGGGGTAAGAATTTCATGGGCTTGACCGATTTCTTCCTCGACTATGTGCCGATGTATGCGAAGTTCCGTACGGTAGCCTCGATCCTCGTGATTGCAGAGTTCACCATTCCGCTGTTGGCGATGATGGCGTTGAAAAAATTCTTGGACGAGCCAGAACTGATGAAGCCTAGGATGAAATATGTAGGCATATCATTCCTATTGACAGGTGGTATTGCCATGCTCTTCTCACTGATGCCTTCGCTGTTCTTCGATAGTTTTATCTCTACCAGTGAGATGCAAGCCTTCCAGGATTTGCCTGCTGAGTATATCCAGCCGTTGGTGGCCAATCTGACGGAGATGCGTCAGGCAGTGTTTACAGCCGACAGCCTGCGTTCGTTCTATATTATTCTGGTAGGAACAGGAATCCTTCTGTCTGTTGCTTTTGGTAAGCTAAAGAAGACGTATGCCGTGGGAATCATCCTCGTGCTCTGCCTCGTAGACCTGTGGACAGTAAACAAGCGCTATCTGAACGACGAGATGTTTGTGCCGAAGTCGGAGCGTGAGGCCCCGCAGGCAAAGTCGCAGACAGACGAGCTGATACTTAGAGACCAGACGTTGGACTACCGTGTACTGAACCTCGCCTCGAACACGTTTAACGAGAACGAGACGAGCTACTATCATAAGAGCATTGGCGGCTATCATGCTGCAAAACTGCGACGTTATCAAGAGATGATCGAGCAGTATATATCGCCAGAAATGCAGGGACTGTTTAAGGCCGTTTCTGAAGCTGCAGGCGATATGACTCAAGTGAAAGGGGACAGTATTTGTCCAGTTCTGAATATGCTGAATACCCGCTACTTTATCTTCCCTTTACAGGGAGGGCAGACGGTGCCCATCCAGAATCCCTATGCCTACGGCAATGCGTGGATGGTGGACCAGCTGGACTACGTGAACAATGCCAACGAGGAGATACTGCTCGTGGGTAAGCTTGACCTGCGTCATCAGGCAGTGGCCGACGCGAAATTCAAGGCACAGTTGGGTGAAGCCGTGGAACAGGATACCGCGAGCATGGTGACGATTACAAGCTACGAGCCCAACCGCCTGACCTATGATGTGAATACAGGCAAGGGCGGTGTGCTGGTGTTCTCAGAAATCTATTATCCGGGATGGACGGCCACCGTCGATGGTGAACCTGCTGAGCTGGGGCGCGTGAACTATATCCTCCGTGCCATGAACATCAAGCCTGGTAAGCATCAGGTAGAACTGGCGTTCTTCCCCCAGACAGTGAAGCGCACGGAGACCATAGCCTATCTGGCCTACGGACTGCTGTTGCTCTTGGTGGTAGGAGCCATAGGCTTGGAAGTGAAGAAAAGAAAGGAAAAGAAGTGAAGAAACTACTGTCTTTGCCACCGAATCTGGTGGGCGCGTTTCATGATGTCACAGGACTGAGTAGTGAAGAGTATTTCGCTACCTGCGACCCGATAGGCCATCGCCTGGGCAGCGGTGGCGGTACGAAGTGGCTGTTGCAGCAATGTTTTCAGGCTGATGGCCAAGATTCATTTGACCAATGGCTCGCTCAGGAGAAGCGTATCCTGATTCATGCGGGCGGACAGAGCAAGCGTCTGCCCTGCTATGCCGTATCGGGGAAGGTGCTGATGCCATTGCCCGTATTCCGTTGGGAGAGAGGCCAGCGATTGTCGCAGGACCTGTTGAGTGTGCAGTTACCCCTTTACGAAAAGATGATGGCGATGGCACCTGAGAAAATCCATACCATGGTGGTGAGCGGCGACGTGTTGATTCGTGCCACTCAACCCCTACAGCCTGTGCCCGATGCGGATGTGGTGTGCTATGGTCTGTGGCTCGATGCCTCAATCGCCAAGAATCACGGTGTGTTTGTGAGCGACCGGAAGTCACCCTCTGTATTGAAGCAGATGCTGCAAAAGCCATCGGTACAGACGTTGGGAGATCTCCAGAAGGATCACTTCTATTTGACGGATATTGGCGTGTGGATGCTCTCGGATAAAGCCGTGAAGCTGCTTGTGGAGCGAAGCGGGGAAGGAGAGTACGACCTCTATGGCGAGTTTGGCTGTGCCTTAGGTACAAATCCCACGAAGCCCGATGGGGAGATTTCGAACCTGAAGGTGGCCATTGTGCCTTTGGCAGGTGGTGAGTTCTACCACTTCGGCACGTCGAAAGAGATGATCTCCTCTACCCTACGGCTACAGAATCTGGTGATCGACCAGCGCGAGATCATACACCTGGACCGTAAGCCCCATCCGAGTATCTTTGTGCAGAATGCCGTAACGAAGGTGAGGTTTACCGAGGAGAACAGCAATATTTGGATTGAGAACAGCTACGTGGGGCCACGTTGGAAGCTGACCCACGACCATGTGATAACGGGTGTGCCAGAGAATGACTGGGAGATCAGTCTGGAGCCCGGCGAGTGTATCGATGTAGTACCTGTGGGCGACCAAGACTACGAGGTGCGCCACTACAAGATTGACGAGCCGCTGAACAGTAATGAACTGGCAGAGCGGGCTAACCTGAAAAGACTGTTTGCCCAGCGTAAAGCATTCAGAAAAGAAAACTGGAGCGCATTGGCGAAGAACTGGAGCCACAGCGTGTTTTATCAGCTGGATCTGGCTGATGCAGCGACAGTGTTTGAACAAGAGCAGATACCCATGCCAGAGCCGATACCTGAGGACGCCCCGTTGATGACAAGGATTCACGACGCGATGTTCCGTGGCGACAGCTACAAGGCTTTTGCCCTATTGCGCGAGGGGCTCTGTGAGTCTGCATCAGAGAAACAGCAACCGCCATCGCTCTGTGTGGCTGACGACCAGATCGTATGGGGCCGCTCGCCTGTGAGAATCGACATCGCAGGCGGATGGACAGACACCCCACCCTATTGTCTGATGGAAGGTGGCAGTGTGATCAATCTGGCGATTGAGTTGAATGGTCAGCCACCACTGCAGACATACGTGAAGCCCTCGAAGGAGCCGCGTATCGTGCTTCGCAGCATCGACCTCGGTGCCGTGGAAGTGGTGGAGACCAAGGAGCAGCTGACAGACTTCATGCATGTGGGCTCACCCTTCTCGATTCCCAAGGCAGCCCTCGTCTTAGCGGGCTTCGGGAAGTCGGGCACCTCGCTGTTCGAGGAGCTGCAGGCTTTCGGAAGTGGCATTGAGATCACATTGCTCTCGGCTATCCCCGCTGGTAGCGGACTAGGCACGTCGAGCATTTTAGCGTCGACCGTATTGGGTGCACTGAACGATTTCTGCGGTCTGGGCTGGGATAAGAACGAGATAGGCCGCAGGACGCTGATGCTGGAGCAGATGCTGACCACAGGAGGCGGTTGGCAGGATCAGTTTGGTGGCGTGCTTGGCGGTGTAAAACTATTGCAGACGGGCAAGGGCTTCCACCAGAGTCCGCAGGTGAGATGGTTGCCCAACGACCTATGGACGCAGCCAGAGTATAAGCCCTGTCACCTATTATATTATACGGGCATCACGCGTACGGCAAAGCGTATCCTGGCAGAGATTGTGCGAGGGATGTTCCTGAACCAGGGCGACGAACTGCGCCTGCTGCGAGAGATGAAGGAGCACACGATGGAGATGTATGAGGCCATCCAGCAGAACGACTTCCATAGAATGGGGCTGTTGATGCGGAAAACGTGGCAGCAGAACCAGCTGTTGGATAGTGGTACGAACCCATCGGCTGTGGCTACATTGACAAGTCTGATCGACGACTTATGTCTGGGTTATAAGCTCCCAGGCGCTGGTGGCGGTGGTTATCTCTATATGATTGCCAAGGATCCTGAGGCAGCTGCACGCATCAAGCAGATTTTAGGCGATCATCAGCAGAATAAGAATGCCAGATTTGTGGAGATGACACTCTCTACAACGGGGTTGCAAATCAGCAGAAGTTGATTGAGAAGATTGAAAATTGAATATTGAAAATTGAAGATTGGATGGAATTCAGAACCGTTGTTGATGTTGAGGACCCTGGGTTTAGGATAGGGGCTTGCGAGGAGATGCTCTTCGTAGGGTCGTGCTTTGCTGACAACATTGGTTCGCGATTCAGGGAAGAAAAGTTCCGCGCCACAGTCAATCCCTTTGGCGTAATGTATAACCCTGCATCTATCCTCCATACGGTCGAGAAATTATCAAGTAGTCAATTATCAGCTGTCAGAACCGCCTTTTTCACCCTTGGCACCAATCATGTTTATCGTCTAAATGAAACAGGCGAAATCGTGGATAACTGTCAGAAGCGCCCCCAATCGCTTTTCACAGAAGAAGAACTTACCGTCGACGAATGTGCTGATTACCTGCAGCGTGCCATCGACATCCTGCGCCAACATAATCCTGACGTTCACATTGTGCTCACCGTCAGTCCCATCCGCTATCGCAAATACGGCTATCACGGCTCGCAACTTTCAAAAGCGACATTGCTCTTGGCCATCGAAAAAATTATCAATCTTCAATCTTCAGTCTGTTATTTCCCCGCCTATGAGATTGTGAATGACGAGTTGCGCGACTACCGATTCTATGCCGAGGATATGTTGCACCCGTCGGAACAGGCGGTGGAATATATTTGGCAACGCCTTCAGGAGACCTACCTGAGCGACGAGGCCAAGGCGTTCCTGCAAGCTTGGGCGCCCTTGAAAGCGGCTCTGAATCATAAGCCGTTTCATCCCGATTCGGAAGAATATCGGGCGTTTATGGATAAAACTATGTTAAAAGTAGCCGAGTTACAGAAAAAATACCCTACCTTTGCAATATAAAAGTAATAAAGTTAAAGGTAAATGAAATATTCGATTGAGAAAGTAACCACACTGATTGGCGCTCGCAGGATTGGCGAGGCCGATGCCCAGATAGGATGGCTGTTGACTGATAGCCGTTCACTTTGTTTTCCTGAGGAGACTTTGTTTTTCGCCCTGCGTTCATCGCGTAACGACGGTCATCGTTATATAGACGACCTCTATCGCAGAGGTGTCAGAAACTTCGTGGTCGATGCGAAAGGAATCCTCGAGTTTCATGCCAACGGCACAGAGAGCATGAAGGACGCCAACTTCCTGATTGTACCTTCACCACTGGCAGCCCTACAGCGACTGGCCGAGCGCCATCGTGACGAGTTCAACGTGCCCATCGTGGGTATTACAGGCTCTAATGGTAAGACGATGGTAAAGGAGTGGCTCTATCAGTTGTTGTTGCCCTCACAGAAGATTGTGCGTTCGCCCCGTAGTTACAACTCACAGATTGGTGTGCCCCTAAGTGTGTGGCTCTTGAACGAGCAGACAGAGGTGGGTATCTTCGAGGCTGGCATCAGTCAGCCTGGTGAGATGTTTGCCCTGAGGGATATCATCCAGCCCACCATCGGCGTGCTGACCACACTGGGGCCTGCCCATCAGGAGAATTTCCGTTCGATGGAAGAGAAGTGTATGGAGAAGCTGGAGCTGATGCACGATACCGAGGCGATGGTATATCCCTCGGACAATGATATCGTGAGCCGCTGTATCCGTAGGATGAACTATAAAGGAGAAAAAATCTCATGGTCGATGTGCGACGAGCAGGCCGCCTTCTTTGTGAAGGAGGTGAAGGGTATGCGGATTACCTATATCTGGCAAGGCGAAGAGAATTGCTATACCATCCCCTTTATCGACGAAGCATCGATAGAGAACTCCATCACCTGTGCGGCGGTGGCCTTGTATATGGGCGTGACGCCCAGTCAGCTTGCCGACCGTATGCCAAAGCTGGAGCCTGTTGCCATGCGCCTGGAGGTGAAGCCTGGACAGAGAGGGTGTGTGATCATCAACGACTCCTATAACAATGACGTAAACTCCCTCGACATCGCCCTCGACTTTATGAACCGTCGTGAAGCCACCAAGAAAACCCTTGTGCTCAGTGATATCTATCAGTCGGGTACGGCTCCCGAGGCCCTGTATACTCAGGTGAGCGAGTTGGCGGTGAAGCGCGGTATTGACAAGTTCATCGGTATTGGTCCCGAGCTCTCAGCCCAGGCCGACAAAATACAAATTGCAGATAAGGCATTCTTTGCCGACGTACCCCATTTCCTCTCCAGTGAGGCGTTCACGGGATTACGCAATGAGCTCATCCTATTGAAAGGAGCCCGCAACTTTGGCTTCGACCAGATTACGGAACTATTGGAACAGAAGGTACACGAGACCATTCTCGAGGTAAACCTCAATGCGGTGGTGGACAACCTGAACTATTTCCGTTCGTTCCTGAAGCCCGACACGAAGATGGTGTGCATGATCAAGGCCGACGCTTATGGAGCAGGTGCCATCGAAATCGCCAAGACGCTACAGGATCAGCGTGTGGACTATCTCGCTGTGGCTGTGGCCGACGAGGGTGTCACCCTGCGAAAGGCTGGTATCACGTCGAATATCATGATTATGAATCCTGAGATGACAGCCTTCAAGACGATGTTCGACTACGACCTGGAGCCTGAGGTCTACAGTTTCCGTCTGCTCGATGCGCTCATCAAGGCTGCTCGTAAGGAAGGTATCACAGGCTGGCCCGTACATATCAAATTCGATACAGGCATGCATCGTCTGGGCTTCAACCCTGTGGACGACATCTATAAGCTGGTGGACCGTCTGAAGCACCAGACAGCAATTATCCCCCGCTCGGTATTCAGCCATTTCGTGGGGTCCGATAGCGACGGCTTCGACGACTTCTCTGCCCAGCAGTTTGCACTCTTCCAGGAGGGCAGTGAGAAATTGCAGGCAGCCTTCAGTCATCGCATCCTGCGCCATATGGACAACTCGGCAGGCATCGAGCACTTCCCTGAGCGCCAGATGGATATGTGTCGTCTGGGTATCGGCCTCTATGGTGTGGATCCGCGCGATAATCATATCCTGCATACGGTGTCGACGCTGAAGACCACCATCCTGCAGCTGCGCCATGTGCCCAAGGGTGAGACGGTCGGCTACAGCCGGAAAGGCAAGATTGAGCGCGATTCAGTGATTGCCGCCATCCCCATTGGCTATGCCGACGGATTGAACCGTCATCTGGGCAACAGAAACTGCTATTGTCTGGTGAAAGGTCAGAAGGCAGAGTACGTAGGTAACATCTGTATGGATGTGGCGATGATTGACGTAACGGATATTCCTTGCGTAGAAGGTGACCAGGTGGAGATTTTCGGAGAACATCTGCCAGTGACCGTTCTTAGCGACACGCTCGATACCATCCCCTATGAAATCCTGACGGGGGTCTCGAATCGTGTAAAACGTGTATATTTTCAGGATTAAAATACAAAAAATGGCTTAAGATGTACTTTTTACACCTCTATATTTAGTCCACTTTTTAGTAGAGACATTATACAAGTAACGACCTATCTTTCAGGTCGTTACTTTTTTTATAATACGATATTAGTCCACTTTTTGGGTTAATCGTCTAAAAACCGATTCCTATTTTATCTAATTTTGCACCAGAAAACCAAATAAAGAGGTAAATTCTAACTTATAATTTAATTTTAACAAACAAAGTATGAAAAAAAGCAGGTTTTTGACGATGTTGTTGGCACTCATGGTGTCTATGGCATCATTCGCTCAGGACTTCACAGGAATCCTGGGTACTGTGATTGACGAGAACGGTGATCCGGTCATCGGTGCCACCGTTGTCGAGAAGGCGCAGCCTCAGAATGCGACTATCACCAACATTGATGGTCAGTTCGCTATCAAGGTTGCAGAAGGTACATCGCTGGTCATCTCATACGTTGGTTATCAGACCATAGAGGTGAAGGCAAAGAATCAGATGAGCGTTACTTTAAAAGAGGACGCGCAGGTTCTTAATGATGTAGTGGTGATTGGTTACGGTGTTCAGAAAAAGAGCGTTGTGACTGCAGCTATTTCAAAGGTAACAGGCGACGATCTGAACCTGACCCGCCCCTCACGTATTGAGGATGCCCTGAAAGGTAAGGTCAGCGGTGTTCAGATCACTCAGGCATCTGGTCAGCCGGGATCAGCCTCGAAGTTCACCATTCGTGGTAGTGGTTCTGTCAACAACTCAGACCCCCTCTACATTGTCGATGGTATGGCCGTTGAGGGTGGTATCAGCTATCTGAATCCTGTCGATATCGCTTCTGTCGAGATTCTGAAGGATGCTGCCTCAGCAGCTATTTATGGTGCCCGCGCTGCCAATGGTGTGGTACTCGTTACTACGAAGAGTGGTACTTCTGGTAAGACCACTATTAATTATGATGTCAGCTTCGGTTGGCAGAACCCTTGGAAGAAAAAGGCTGTGCTGAATGCCCAGCAGTATATGACGATTATGAACGAGGCACAGGTAAACGACGGCAACGTGCCCCGCTACTCAGCTGACTATATCGCTGGTTTCCAGGGAAATGGAACAGACTGGCAGGACGAAGTGTTCAATTACAACGCCCCTGTGCAGCAGCATCAGGTAAGTGTCAGTGGTGGTAATGACAAGATGAACTACTTCCTTTCACTCGGATATTTCGATCAGGAAGGTATCGTCGGTGGTGACTACGACCGTTCAAACTACAACCGTTGGAGTCTCCGCAGCAACAGCACCTACACAGTATTCGAGGCAAACGATCGCACGTTCCTTAATAAATTAAAGGTAGGTGTGAACGTAGGCTATTCTCGTGCCAAGAGTTCTGGTATCACTACCAATACAGAATACGGTTCAATTCTGGGCTCAGCCCTGACATTCTCGCCCTTGCAGCCTGTTTACCTCTCAGAAGAAGAAGGAAAGGCCCTGCTGGCCGAGCAGCCCTATGCTATTACAAAGAACGGACGCGTGTTCTCACTGCCTCCCACTGGTTTCCAGGAGCTGACAAACCCTGTAGCTACCCTGAATCAGCCCTCTCACGGTTATAACAATGAAGATAAGTTCGTTGCTTCGTTCTATGCAGAGCTCGATGTTCTCCCTGGTCTGAAGTTCAAGAGCAGTTATGGTGCTGACCTCGCTTTCTGGGGTTACGATGGCTATGGCATGCAGGATTATCGTGGCACAATGGCCCACACTGATCAGAGCTGGGTTAGCAGTTCTATGAACCGCGGATTCCGTTGGCAGGTTGAAAACGTGCTGACCTATCAGAAGACTTTCGCAGAGAAACACAATCTGACCGTTGTCCTTGGTCAGTCTGCCAACCGTTACACCTATAGGAATCTCTCTGGTAACGACTACCAGCTGCTCGATACCGACCCTCTGAAGGCAAATATTGACTACGCTATTGCCGACCGTTCTGAGGAGCGTGTTAGTGGTGGTACAGGTGGTTACGACAAGGTCTCCCTGGCCTCTTATTTCGGTCGTTTGGACTATAACTTCGATGAGCGCTATATGATTCAGTTCACACTGCGTCGTGATGGTTCGTCTGTATTCGGTACCAACAATAAGTGGGCTACCTTCCCTGCCGTATCTCTTGGTTGGAATGTGCTCAACGAGCCTTATCTGCAGAAAGTGAAGCCCAGCTGGTTCAATGTGATGAAGATTCGTGCCTCTTGGGGTCAGAATGGTAATGCCTCTATCGGTAACTTCCTCTATATGTCTCTGATGGACGGTGGTGAGAACTACTACTTCGGTGGTAGCTATAATCCCCAATCACAGACCAACGATGGCTCGATGGTATATGGCTCTTCTCCTGGTCGTGTAGCCAATCCTGACGTGAAGTGGGAAACCTCTGAGCAGATTGACCTTGGTGTTGACCTCCGTTTCTTCGACAGCCGCCTGAGCTTCAGCTTCGACTACTTCAAGAAAAAGACTAAGGACATGCTGGCTTATATGCCCGTTCCTACTTATATTGGCCAGAGTTCACCGATGGGT
>Ga0247611_10006873_pt1 | contig 14469 bp, 12 predicted proteins | sample 177DNAGHGhighgp2_FD_192422 | JGI IMG/M metagenome (GOLD analysis project Ga0247611, IMG submission 192422) | Sheep rumen microbial communities from Palmerston North, Manawatu-Wanganui, New Zealand - 1770 DNA GHGhigh gp2 | ecosystem: Host-associated > Mammals > Digestive system > Stomach > Rumen...
TAAAACCCCATTAGAATACAATTGTAATCCCTTTTCATACTCTTTAGTATAGTAATCATAAGGAGCATGTGAAGGTATAAATAGCAATGAATTATAACTAATTTGTCCTTCTACACTACTATGTACCACTTTTAAAGGAGCTTCATAATCAAAGAATTTATCAGAATAAAATGAATTATATTCTTCTTCAGTAACCTCATCATCTGATCTTTTCCACAAAGGAACCATACTATTTAAAGTTTTATCTTCTTTTACTTCTTCATACTCATCTTTATCATCTTTATTTTTCTTTTCTTTTAGTTTTTCATTAGTAACTTCCATTACTATAGGATACTTAATATAATCTGAATACTTCTTAACAATTCCTTCTATTCTTCTTTCTTCTAAGAACTCATCATATTTTTCTTCTTCAGTATTATCTTTTATATGTAATATTATTTCTGTACCATATTCATCCTTATCAGCTTTACTTATTGTATATCCATCTATACCATCAGAAACCCATTTATGAGCCGCATTATCTTCAAAAGATTTACTTATTACTTCTATCTCTTTAGCAACCATAAACGCAGAATAAAATCCAACACCAAATTGTCCAATGATATTAATATCCTTATTTTTATCATTTATTTCTTTGAATAATGATGATCCACTCTTAGCAATTATACCTAAATTAGTATCTAACTCTTCTTCGCTCATACCGATACCATTGTCAGTAATTTTTAATATCCTATTATCTTTATCAATATCGATTCTAATCATAAAATCATCTTTATCTAAATCTACTTTTTTATCTGTTAAAGACTTATAATATAATTTATCTATAGCATCACTAGCATTAGATATTAATTCTCTTAAGAATATTTCTCTATTAGTATAAACAGAATTAATCATCATATCTAATATCTTTTTAGATTCAGTCTTAAATTGTTTTTTAGCCATTATCAATCTCTTCTTTCCTGTACTTCAAAATATATCACTACAATTAGCACTTGTCAATAGAAAGTGCTAAAGCGTAAAAATATATCAATATAACTACCAATCTATAATCATTTAAAACTACACCATGTTATAATATTATTAAGAATAAGGAGAGATATGATGGATAAAGAAATAATTAAAACAAAACAAGGGGTAAGTGGTGGAGTATTATGCCTAATAATAGTACTTTGTTTATTACTGGGACTAACATCAGGATATATAATACGTGATAAACTATCAAATAATGAAGAAAAAATACATAGTAATATAAATCAAAAAAATGAAGAAAATAATAATACAAACAAAAATGAAAAAACAGAAAATGAAAAAAATAACGTAGAAGAGCCAGAGAAAAATCAAATAGAAAAAAATACTAACAACGATGCTTCCAACGAAAAAAAGACATATGAAGTCAAAATTACGAGTGATTGCAAAGATAATACAAAATGTATAAAGAGCTATGATTTTTCATTAAATAACAAAAATCATATATTAAAAATATACAATATATCCACATCAACATTTGATCATTCAAGTTATTTCACAATAGATGATGAAAAATTCGAACTAAAAGAAGGATTCGAATTTATCGATAAATTTGCTATTATTGATAGTAACTTACTGGTAATTAGTGGTATCAGAGCAAGTGCAGATTATAGATCAATTATTTATATTGATAGTAATTTAAACAAAAAAACAGAGATTATTGGAGAAAACTATAAAGATAATCAAGTATTAACATCTAAAACAAACATATTCACAACATGCGAAGCAATTACTTGCGATAATCAAATTGAAAGAAAGTATAGTTACACAATAGCGGATGATGGAACAGCAACTACTAAATTAATAAAAGAAGAAAACAAATTCTGTTCTGCACAATGTTAGACAAAGTTAATTCTTTGTCTTTTTTTACGTAAAAATATCAATATAACTACCAATCTTTAATCATTTAAAACTACACCATGTTATAATATTATTAAGAATAAGGAGAGACATGATGGATAAAGAAAATAATAAAACAAAACAAGGGGTAAGTGGCGGAGTATTATGCCTAATAATAGTACTTTGTTTATTACTAGGACTAACATCAGGTTACATACTACACGACAAACTATCAACAAAAGAAGAGCAAAAAAAGGAAGAAACAATATATGACACCAGAAACAAACAAAATGAAGAAAAGTCTAGTGAAAATATAGAAGATAAAAGTGCAGAAAACAAAACTCCTATAAAATTAGGAGAATCTAAAGGAATTGATATAAAAGAGATTTGTAGTGATTATTCTAATTGTTCAAAAGAATTTGAATTATCAAATGAAATTATTACATACAAAATAAAAATAGAAGTAGTAAAAAAAGAATATGAATTAGAAACGTATTTAACACTAGGAGACCAAAAATTAGTAGGAAATGAAACTTGGGTAAACTCCAAATATAATTTTGGAATAATACAAAAAATAGGAATATTTGATAATGGAATTCTAGTCGTTGAATCTAGTGGAAGCTCTACTCCAACAGGAACAACTAGATATTATTATAAAGATGGTAAAAAAATAACAGAAATCTTTGATTTTATAAATGGATATGGGCATTTTTCAGAAGATATAGTATCAAAAAAAGTAATTTATCATACCGAAGGTTCATGTTATGCCAATAACACTAAAAGAGATGAATACGAGCACTTATTTATATTAAATGACGACGGTACATTCACCAAGGAAGACACAAAAACAACAACTAAAGGTTGCGCAGGACAAAGTTAATACTTTGTCTTTTTTATGTAAAATTTTAAATATTAAAAGTGGACAACCATCAAAATTATAAAACAAAGTGATATAATAAACATAATAAAGTAGGAGGAATTATAATATGGAAAACGAGCCACAAAAAAAGCAAAAATATAAAACAGTAATTATAATCATTATATGTTTATTAGTAGGAATGATTCCTGGTTATTTACTAGGTGCAAATCTTAACAACAATAATACAGACATAGTTAACGATACTGAAGAAATAGAGGAAGAAACTAACACAGAAGAAAATAATCAAGAAGATGAAGATACTAAAGAAGATAAAAAAATAGAAATTCAAGAACAAAAAGAACAAAAAGAAGAACCTAAAACACAGGAAAAGGAAGAAGGAAATCAAAAAGAAGAAATAATAAAAGCCCCTGAATCAAGTCAAAAAGTAGAAACTATTACAGGTACTAATCCCGTAATTAACCTAAAAAACGAGTGCTTTAACTCTCAAGTATGTACTAAAGAATATGATTTAAATAATGGAAAAACAAACATTAGAATAAAGATAAAAAGAGATAGTAATTGGTTAACAATTACTGGAAACGATTTAAGACTCTTAGAAAGAGAATCATACGATCCAATTGTAGGCGACAAAATAATTACCCAAATAGCACTTCTCGATAATAATTACTTAGTACTAGAAGAGCAATATAATAGTATAGGAAAAGAAAGATATTATTATAATAAAAATATAGATAATTTTATAACCATTAGAGATACTAATTACGATGAAGAACATATAATAACTGATAGTATAACTAGCAAAGAAGTAACTTTTATCACAACCAACTGTTTCTCTACATACGGCAAGGACGGAAAAATAGATGGTCAAAAATACAAATTAACATTAAAAGATCAAGATACTTATGAAATAAAATATATTGGAAAAGATAGATTAGCAGTTGGAGGACAATGTTAAAAGCATTGTCCTTTTTTATTACAAAAAAAGAAACTATTAAATAGTTTCTATAACGCACTTCTAAATAAGTCTTCTAAATCACTTAATGAAACATCTCGAGGATTACCAGGAGTACAAGGATCATTTAATGCTTTTTGAGCTAACAAAGATATATCTTCTTCTTTAGCTCCTACTTCACTAATATGCTGAGGCACGTCAAGCCTTACAGCTAAATTTCTAATACTTTGAGCAACTTTTTTAACCAATTCAATATCACTTAAATTCTTTACACTTAATCCCATTGCCTTAGCAATATCTCTAAATCTCTCAGGACAAGCTTCTCCATTCCATTCTATAACATATGGTAATAATAAAGCATTAGCAAGTCCATGAGGAACATCATATACAGCTCCTAGTTGATGAGCCATTGAATGAACTATGCCAAGTCCTACATTTGAGAATCCCATTCCTGCAATATATTGAGCCAAGGCCATTTCCTCAATTGCATCTTTATCTTTATTAACTGCTTTTTCCAAACTATTATATATTAATTCAATAGCTTTCAAAGCAAACATATCACTCATCGTATTATGTGCTTTAGTAATATAAGCTTCTATAGCATGAGTTAAAGCATCAAGTCCTGTTGCTGCCGCAACAGAAGAAGGCATAGCATACATAAGTTCCGAATCTATTATAGCCAAAACTGGTATATCATGTGGATCTACACATACCATTTTCACTTTATCGTCTTCATCAGTAATAACATAATTTATAGTACACTCCGCAGCTGTACCATGTGTTGTAGGAAGAGCAATAATAGGTAAAGAAGGATTCTTAGTATCAACAACACCAGATAATGACTTAATATCCTTAAACTCTGGATTAGTCATAACAATACCAATTGCCTTAGCAGTGTCAATAACAGAACCACCACCAACAGCAATAATAAAATCACAATGATACTTTTTACAAATTCTTAAACCTCTCTTTACATTACTAATAGTTGGATTAGGTTTTATATCACTAAATAAAACATATTCAATAATAGAATCATCTAATAATTCTATGACTTTATTAGCAACACCAGTTTTTAATAAAACATTATCTGTAACTACTAAAGCCTTCTTAAAATTTCTACGTTTAATTTCATCAACTAGTACCTGTCTTGATCCCCATCCAAAATAAGAAGTTTCATTAAAAACAAATCTACTAACCATTTAAACCTCTCCTATTCTCCAATGATTATAACACATAAACAATATTATTTCATTATTTTTTTAATAAACAATATGTTGATTAATAAATAATTATGAGTTAAAATAATAATAGGTAAAAGGTGATAATATGGATAAAAGGATAGAAAGAACAAATACAAAACTGCGATATAGTTTATTTACACTTTTAAAAAAGAATAATTTAAAAAAAATAACAGTTTTAGAATTATGCAAAGAAGCAAATATTAACAGAACTACTTTTTACAAATATTATTTAGATGTAGATGATTTTGTTAACCAAACAGAAGATGTATTACTAGAAGAACTAAAAGAAGAAGTAAAAAATATCAACCGAAACTACTTAATTACATATATTGGCAAAATAGTAGAAAGAATAAAGAAAGAAAAAAATGTATATCCAATAATACTAGGATCAAATGGTGACAAATTCTTCCTTAGAAAGATATTATACCTAGTACACGATGAAAGTCTTAACGAATGGCAAAGACTTCTTAAAAAAGCTTCTGAAGAAGATTTAAATAAAATATATACATTTATAGTTGATGGAAGCATAGGTATAATTGAAAAATGGATAAACAACAACTGTAAAGAAGACCCAAATTCAATCGCATTATTTATCAACAAATTATGTATGAGTGGTTTAAGTAGCTTTATTTAAAACAAACAAAAATATCCTTAAAGGATATTTTTTATATTAAGAAAAGATCTCTATAGAGATCCATTAATAACACAATTACTTAGAAGCTTTTTTGTTTTTAATCATATTTTTGTTAATAAGTTTAACTTTGACACCTCTTCTTGCACCAAATGTCTTTTTTACTCCTTCAGGTAAATTAACCTTATATGTTCTCATAAGTACACCTCCTCATTGCGTAGTGATTATAACACATAATACCTCATTTTATCAAGAAAAACACAAATTTTATTACATCTAACGTTAAAATTACAATAAATATAAAAACTAAAACACTTGTTATAGCACTCCAATACTTACCTTTCTTTCTAAATAAATCCCTTATCATCACTATAAAAAATACTAAAAAAAACAATAATAATAAAACACTAAACCATGTTTTTATCCGATTAATAATAAAAGGAAATAATAATAATAATAAAATACAAGCAATAGAAAAAATATAGAATTTACCAAAAGCTTTCCTAATATTTTTATCTATATCAGCATTTATTTTCTTTTCTTCTTTTCTTCTCATATATACCTCTTATTCAAATAAATAATCTAAAGAAATATCCTTATTCTTATATATTTCTTTTATTACTTTTTCTACTTGTAATCTAACATCATCATTATACTTCTCGTTTAACTCTATTTCTTTTTTATAATAATATATGTTTCTTTTATCATCATCATTTTTAAATTGTAAATATTTTCTTACATAATAATACAATAATCTTATACTAGCATCTATCACACCATTATCACTAGCTATTTTATAATATTCTAATGCTTTATTAATATCTTTATCTATTCCAAGATCTAATCTTCCTTCTATATAATAATTTGCCAAGTTATAATAATTATAATAATACATAGTTCTAAAACTAGCTTCTATACCAGCTAAATAATAATGATATGCTTTTTTCTCATCTTTTACAACCAAGAAACCTTTTCTATAGCATTCTCCCACCTTATTACAAGCCCAACTTTCTCCTAAAGATGCGCTTTTTAAATAATAACTAAACGCTAAATCTTTATCTTTATCTTCATAGTACTTTCCTAAATTATTTAAAGAAAAAGCATAATTATTTTCGGCTGCTTTAGAAAAATACTCTAATGCTTTTTTTTCATCTTTTTCTACAGGATACAAACCATTCATATAGAATAGTCCTAATACATTTAATGCTGCCACATTTCCTAAATTTCTAGCCTTTTCTAAATATTCATAAGAGCTTTTATAATCCTCTTTGCTTTTTTTACCTATATACCCCCTATATAACATATTTCCTATCATATATATTGCTCCAGGATGATTATAACTAGATGCTATCTTTAAATATTTATATGCTTCTTCATAACGTGGCACTCCTTTTACAAAACCACTATATTCATTTATAGCCACTTCAAATGCAGCATAAGCATTACCATCTAATGCAATTCTTTTTAATGTATAATCATAATTAATACTTTCTTTAAGTTTTAAAGAAAGATATTCTTCCAAACTTTTAGAACTAATAAAAGTATCATTTAAAATGTTTTCAATGACTTCTTTTTTCACATCAGCCTCATACAATGGTTGCTTTTTACTTAGAACAATAAAGAGAATCATTTCACTAAATTGCAAATAATAATCTCCATCCTTATAATAACTATTAATTCTACTCAACACTTCATTAGGAATAGACGTATCATTTTTACTAATATTAAACAACTTTTTACATAAATCTTTCATACTCTTATTATTATTAATAAAAGTTCTTTTATGTTTATCAATCAAATATAAATTACCATCTATTATACTTAATAAAGAAATTATAATATCTTCAAAAACACTTTCATTCTTAGCATATTTTTTCTGTAAATTTAAAAACATTTGTTTATAATCATTACCTATTTTACGACAACCAACACAATAATTATTAACAGTAGTATCATTTATATTCTCTACTCCAAACAAAATACAAAAAATTTCTGTTTGCATAGCCGTATACTTATTCTTTGATAACTCTTTTATTACACGAAAAAGATTTCCTAAACTAAGATGATTATCATTGTTATTCATTCTTATATATTCTTTTGCCATATTACCTTTACTCCATCTTAATTATACCATAAGTGTGGATTTTTGTGCTTATATTATATTATTTGTGGATTATTATATATAAATTATATTCAATTTCATTTATATACTAATAATATAGGAGGAAAAAATATGAAAAAAATATGGAAAAATTATAAGCAAACTGTCTTATTATTAATAGGTTTAATAATAGGGGCAATTATCGGACTAATCTTTGGCGAAAAAGCCGCAGTATTAAGTCCATTTGGAGACTTATTTATTAATTTATTATTTGTTATTATAGTTCCACTAATATTCCTAACAATAACTACTTCTATCGCTAAAATAAAACAACCTAAAAGATTAGGGAAAGTAATAACTTCTACATTCGTTATATTTTTAATAACATCACTTATAGCTTGTTTAATCGGCCTAGCTATTACATACTCAATAAAATTAGTTAATCCAAACGATACTAAAGCTATAATTGCAACATTATCAGACACAGTAGAAGAAACAAGTGAAGAACTAAATTTACTATCTAGAACAGTACAGGCAATAAGCGTTAATGACTTTAGAGAAATACTTTCTAAAAACAGTATATTAGCTCTTGTAATAATGTCTATTTTAACCGGAATAGCAATAAACAAATCTGATAAAGATGGAGAAAAATTCTTATCTGTATTAGAATCGGCAAATACAGTTATATTAAAATTGATAGATATAATCTTTTACTACGCACCTATCGGTCTAGGATGCTATTTTGCAGCATTAATAGGTACATTTGGTGGAGAAATAGCATTAGGATATCTAAAAACATTCATAATATACACAACAGTTGCCATACTATTCTACTTCATTTTCTATACATTGTATGCCTTTATATCAGCCGGTAAAAAAGGAGTTAAATCTTTCTGGAGTAACATTGTTCCAGCAACCATAACATCTATATCAACATGTTCTTCAGCAGCATCTATTCCTGCTAATTTAAAAAGTGCTAAAGGAATTGGTGTTCCAAACGACATAGCAGAAACTGTTATTCCACTAGGTACTAGTTTTCACAAAGACGGTTCTGTTATCGGATCAGTATTTAAAATTATGTTTCTAGTTTACTTATTCGGAACAAATGTATATACTCCAGGCGGCATATTAAAGGTTATTGGGGTTGCTCTAATAGCAAATTTACTTATAACAGCCGTTCCAGTTGGAGGAGGAACCATATCAGAGATGATGATTATTTCATTAATGGGCTTCCCAATGGCATCATTACCAATACTAACAATAATTGCTACTATTATAGATCCAGCAGCTACACTACTTAATGTTACAGGAGATTCTGCATCATCAATGTTAGTAACAAGATTAGTAGATGGAAAAGATTGGTTAAAACATAAAAAATAGTTTATAAAACTATTTTTTTATTGATTTTTAATATTGGAAAAATATTATTTTAAGTTATAATTAGTATAGTGATGTTTATGCAAAAAATAGATTGTAAAATAGGTTTAACAGAAGAGCAAGTACAAGAAAGAAAAAATAATGGATTAATAAACTATAATGATTTACCCAAAACTAAAACAATTAAAAAAATAATAACAGATAATATTTTTAATTACTTCAATTTTCTAAATCTTGCTTTAGGAATAGCTGTATTTACAGCAGGAATACTAAACGGAGATATATTAAATGCCTTAAAAAACTGTTTATTCATGGGAGTAATTATTACAAATTCTATAATAAGCATTATAGAGGAAATAATTTCCAAAAATATTACAGACAAGCTTTCTGTAATATCCGAAGCAAAAGCTGAAGTAATTAGAGATGGTAATATCATCGAAATAGATGATGAAGAAATAGTAATGGACGACATAATAAATCTTGAGGCAGGACACCAAATAGTTGTAGATTCCATAATTGTTGAAGGAGAACTAGAAGTAAACGAATCATTATTAACAGGAGAACCTGATTCAATAAAAAAAGAAATTGGTGATACAATTCTTTCCGGATCATTCATAGTTGCTGGAAAAGCAACTGCCCAAGTAATACACGTAGGAAGTGAAAACTATGCTTCTAAAATAACAAAAGAAGCTAAATATGACAAACCTGTTAATTCCATTATTATGAATTCCTTTACCAAAGTATTAAAAATATTATCATTATTATTAATACCAATTGGTATATTTATGTTCTATAACCAATATAGAATTACAGATAGTATTGCTGAAAGTATTTTTGCTACTGTAGCGGCTCTTATAGGAATGATTCCAGAAGGTTTAATTCTTCTAACTTCATCAGTAATGGCGGTTGGAGTAATAAAGCTTTATAGAGTTAAAGTATTAGTACAACAACTATATGCTATCGAAACATTAGCTAGAATAGATACAATTTGTCTAGATAAAACTGGAACAATTACCGAAGGAAAAATGAAAGTAATAGACTTCGTTGGAAGAGATTCTTATAGTAAAGCAGCAGTAACAGAATATTTTGAAGAATATGCTTCATATAGTGAGGATACAAATCCAACTATGATGGCTCTAAAAGATTTATTTAAACCTTCACAGCAAAAAGCCAACGATTTAATTCCTTTCTCTTCTGAAAGAAAATATTCCGCAATAGAACTAGATGAGTACACTTTATACTTAGGAGCTCCTGAAATCATCGGAGGAAAAATAGCTAAAGAAGAAACAGAAGAATACATATCTAATTATCGTGTAGTTGCAATAGGTAGAAAAGAAGGAAAAATATCTAAAGAGCTTAAAAAAATAGAATTAATCGGTTATGCAATTATTGAAGACGTAATAAGAGCATCAGCTAAAGAAACATTAGAATACTTCAAGAAATACAATGTAGATGTAAAAATAATATCAGGGGACAACGCAAAAACTGTTACATCTATAGCTCACAAAGTTGGATTAGAAGATTCTATAGGTATAAATATTGATGAGTTAAAAAAAGAAGAGGTAGAAGAAATAGTTGATAAATATCAAATATTTGGACGTGTAAGTCCTGTTCAAAAGAAATGGATAGTAAAATATTTGAAAAATAAAGGCCATACAGTTGCTATGACAGGTGATGGAGTTAATGACGTATTAGCCCTAAAAGAATCAGATTGTGCTATATCAATAAAAAGTGGAACAGATGCAGCTCGTAATGTAGCTCAATTAATACTATTAAACGATGACTTTAGTTCTTTGCCACATGTTGTTGCAGAAGGAAGACAAACAATAAACAACGTTGAAAGAAGTGCATCATTACTATTAGTTAAAACATTATATACAGTATTCTTAATCTTATTAAGTATTATCATATCTCAAAAATATTTCTTTATTCCAATACAATTAACTTTTATTACTACATTTACAATTGGTACACCATCATTCATCCTAGCATTAGAACCAAACAATGAATTAGTAAAAGGTAATTTCCTATTAAAAATATTAGCTAAAGCCCTACCAACTGCTTTAACAGTAATATTTAACGTAGCTTTAGTAGCAGCATTTTCTGCTGAATTTGACCTATCATACGACATTCAAAGTACAATTAGTGTATATATAACAACTATAACAGGATTATTATATTTATATAAAGTTTGTACACCATTTACTTGGTTAAGAGGAACATTATTCTTTACAATGTTAACTGGATTTATATGCTGTGGACTATTATTACCACAATTCTTCAATCTAATACCAATTAATACAACAATAGCATTAATAATTTTTGTATTAGCTATTGACTCATTCTGTGTATACAAACTAATAAACTACATCATAACTAAAATATTCCATCATTTTGATGAAACAATTAAAATTGAATCAGACATTAATAGGATAAAATAAGAAATTATTTTATCTTTTTTATGCAAGAAAAAAGAGAATTACTTCTCTTAATAATTATATTGACTAGTTATTCCAAAATAATTTTCTAACGTTATCCAATTACCACCATTATATAACTTAGTAGCCAAATCAACACCTACATATCTATAATGCCATGATTCATATTTATATCCAGTTTCTCCAGTTTTACCCCTTGGATATCTTAAAATAAAGCCATACTTATAAGCATTTTTAAATAGCCATTGGCCTGCAGCAGTATTCTCAAACGCATCATCAACCATATTAATATCCATTGCTAAACCTGTTTGATGTTCAGAATGTCCTGGTCTAGCAGTACCAGCATCAGCAAATGCAATACCATTCTTATTCTTTCTATTAGTCCATAACCTATTTTGCAAGTCATAAGATCTAAATCCTGAAGCTACCCAAATAGATATTCCCTCTTGTGCAGCAGCAGATTTCATAGTATTAAACGCTTTGCTAGTTTCACCTGTTAATCCTCCAGGAGCATAGGATTTAGGCAACGCATAAGTCTTATTAGCTATTAAAACGCCATCTATATATGTAACTCCATTTCTAGTTTCTCCATGAAATCCCTTCGATGTTGTAAATGAACCATCTTGATTAACAACAGGTGTTGAAGGTGCTGATTCACTATTATTATTTTGAGTTTGATTATTACTGTTATTAGTAACAGGTTTATCTACTATCTTTGGAGTCTCAACATCTTTTTCTTTAACTACTAATACAACCTCTTTTTTTGCTTCATTTCCACTACTATCTTTAGCTATATATTGCAATTTATATTCTCCAGCCTTCTTTAAATCATAGTCACCTTCTACTTTTACTTCTATTTCTTTATCATAGTTATCTGTAGCAGTAACATCTTTTAACAAATCTATTTTAGTATCATACTCAGTAGTTAATTTTTCTTCTGCTTGTATTTCAGGAGCCACTGTATCTTTTACATTAACTTCAAACGAATAATCTTTAGTTTTCTTAAAATAATCCTCTATAGTTAATTTAATCTTCTGTACACCAACTTTATCAGTGTTAATAACTTCTTTCTTATCCACAACTTTACCATTTATTATTTTTTTAACAGCATCAGTATTATAAACCTTATCTCCCAAAGATACATCTATCTTTTTAGATATTACAACTAACAATTCCTTAGATTTATAATACTTTTTAACTCCTATCACTCCACCAATTACAAGAGCTATTAATAAAACTAATACAATAGGTATAATTACCTTCTTTTTAAGTTTATTTTTCTTTTTCATAACACATCACCACTTCAAGCGTATTATAACACATTATTCTAAAGAAATCATTTTTCAATAATTTAATTCTATATTATTAAACACATATTAATAATAAACAAAAACTTACTAATAAAAATCAATACTTTTTATAAACTGTTTTTAATTTATTTTTTATCAAATTTTAGACACGACTAAATAGACCTAAGATAGGTCTTTTTTAAAATCTTATTTAAACAATTTACCATATATTCAATTCTTTATACTTTTTCTTTACTATTCCATAATACATTCTTAAAAATTTGTTTAATCCAGCTATTTTAGCTACTTTTTTTAATTTACCTTCATTTTCTTTTTTAATAATATAAGATTTTAATTCATTATCCGATTTACAGCTGCTTTTTATTGCTTTCATTACTTCATAACCTGTTTTTCTTAAATACTTATTTCCTCGTTTTGAAATATGTCTATTAATTGCTTCAAATTGTCCCGATTGATATGGTGGTGCATCTAAACCAGCATATGCAATCAATGAACCAGCATTTTTAAGTCTTCTTATATCTCCAACTTCTGCAATTACTCTCGAAGTTAATTTTCTACCTACTCCAGGTATCTCACTTATAACATAATATTCCGGTAATTCTCTTGCAAGTTCGTCCATATTTGATATAATTTCATTAGATGTTTTAATTGTTAAAATTAATTCATCTGCACAACTTATCGCTGAAAGTTGTGAATATTTATTGTTAGGATATGGACTTATTGTCTGGGTTGCTAAATTGTATATCTTTTTTGCTAGGGTTATACCAGCACCTTTATGTCCTAACTTTTTTGCTAATTTATCAATCTCATTTATAAATTGAGATTGTTTTTTATTTAAAACAAGTTCTGGATGATAATATTTTTTAAATATTTCTAAACCTAATATAAATATATTTTCATCTAACAGTTGATAATAACCAGGAAATAATAAATCACATAAATTTGAAAAATTAACTTTTTGGTTTATTTGAATTGAAATATTACTTAAATATCTTCTAGATAAAAATCTTAGGTTTGTATATATTTCATCACTTTCTCTTACTTTATTCAATTTGTACCAATTATCACATGCATATTCGGCTAGTTTATATGCATCTTTTTTATCAGTTTTAGCTTTTCTAATTCCTCTATCAAGATATTTCTTAATCTTTAAAGCATTTTCTGCTACCACAAAATATTCTTTATCTAATAAATATCCTAGTACTGGTAAATGATAAGTTCCTGTTTCTTCCATAACTATTTTTAAATCTTCTTTTGGAATTTCTTTTATTTTTTCTTCCAATTGACTCATTCCATTTTGATCATGATTTATTTCAAAAGGTTCAGCTATTACTTCACCAGCACATGAAATGATAGCAACTGTACTTTTACCTTTTGAAATATCAATTCCAACTCCATATTTCACTTTTCTCTTTTCCCTTCTTCTTCTTTTTATTTTGATTGGTTCCAACTCCTCTACATATCCTCATTTTGGTTGTTGACACGAGTATTATTACAAACTCAACTTACTTAAACGAATATATTATGTGAAGGTTGGATAACACTTTTTGTGACGAGAACTTTATCTCTAAAAGACCAACGTTATCCAATCACTTCAATCATAATAAAAAGAAGTGCAATAATCAATTACTTAATAGTAATTAACTATTACACTTTTATAGTACCAAAAGGAC
>Ga0247611_10006874_pt1 | contig 14467 bp, 18 predicted proteins | sample 177DNAGHGhighgp2_FD_192422 | JGI IMG/M metagenome (GOLD analysis project Ga0247611, IMG submission 192422) | Sheep rumen microbial communities from Palmerston North, Manawatu-Wanganui, New Zealand - 1770 DNA GHGhigh gp2 | ecosystem: Host-associated > Mammals > Digestive system > Stomach > Rumen...
TGAATTAGAAAAATGGATTGAAAAAGAAAGAGATAAGTGGGGAAAATATATTCCTGATTGTTTTGTATATTATCAATCTATTTTAGATAAATTACAAGAACTCAAAAGGAGTGATAAAGAGTGAAAATAATATTAGTATTAATTTTACAAGCAAATATATCGTTCTTTGTTGGCTATTTTTTAGGAAAAGGAAGTGATAAAGCATTAGAAAAAGTTATAGAAAGAGATAAGGAGAAAGAACAATGAAAACATTTAAATTAAATAATTTTACTAGTAGAATTGGAGAAATATTAAAAGAGGTAGAATATAAATATTCAATAGGAGATTCTTCTGGTCTTTTAAAAATAGATTTAACAATGTATAATGATATTGATGAAGAATTTTTTTTTATAGAACAAATGAATAAGCTATATAGATTAGATGAATTTGTTGTATATCATGGTAAATATAAATTTACATATAATAAAGGAAATATAAATAAAATAAAGATGTATTAAGGAGTGATATTATATGGCTATGAAACTAAAAACTAAAGTAGCAAGAAAGGCAAAAAAATATATAACTAAAATGGTTAATGAATATGTTTTAGTAGATAATGAACCTGTTATAGTATCACAAATGTATAGATATAAACCACCAAGAAGAAATTATTTGAATATGCTATCAACTTCAAGTTTAAGAAGTCAAGTTAAAAGACAAGTTAAAAAAGCTAATCAAAGACTAAGTTCTTTAATTAGAGATGTTAACAAGGGAGTTTACAATCCTAAGACTAAAAGATTTGAAAGGAAAGGAACTATTACTATTATAGATAGTTCTGGAAGAAAAAGAAAAATTAAAACAACTAATATAAAAGATTATAGAGGTAAATTTGCATCTAAAAAGTTAGAAGAATTAGAATCCTTTAATAAAAAATTGAATAAAATTGAACTAACTGGTAATGAATCAAGAGATGAGTTAATTGAAATAAATAAACTAACTGAAAACTTTTTAAAGAGTAAAACATCAACATTATCTGGAATTGAAGAGGTAGAAAAAGGAATAAAAGAAAATATATCAGCTAAATTAGATGAATTTGATATGACACCAAGTGAAGTAGATTCTTTATATACATTATATGAAGATAAGGATTTTGTAGCTTTGAGAAAATATTTAGATCCATCAGAACTTCAAGCTCTAATGATGGAAGTAAAAGAATTTAGAGATAGTCTTAAAAATGATGATATACCATTTTCAGATGAAGAAATTAATCAAGCTGGTTTAAATAAATTTGCTGAATTGTTTGTATCATATGCTGGTTTAGATAAAAAATCAGCTGGACTTGACCAAGATTTACAAGATGCATTGAGTTCTTTATATAAAAAGATTGATACAATATTATAAGGATTTTAAACCTTATGATATTTTAGAGGTAGGAAAGAGGAAAAAATATGATAATAATATCTATACATTTGATATTGAATCAACTTCTTTTATAGTTCTTGATAGTAAAATATACAATAATTATGAATATGAAAAATTGGGAGATAAAGAACAAAAAAGATGTGAAAAAAGAGCTTGTATGTATGTTTGGCAGTTTGGCATTAATGACACAGTCTATTATGGTAGAACATGGAATGAATTTATAGATTTTTTAAGAATGATAGATAATTATTGTACTTTTAAGAAAATAATATTTGTTCATAATCTATCATTTGAGTTTCAGTTTTTAATGCGAGTATTAAAATTTGAATCAGTATTTGCTAGAAAAAGTCATAAAGTTATGAAAGCTGAATTAGAAAATTTTAATATAGAATTTAGATGTAGTTTATTTATGAGTAATCAAAAGTTAGAGAGTTTACCAAAAACATATAATTTACCAGTTCAAAAATTAGTTGAAAATTTAGATTATAATTTATTAAGACATTCTAAAACAATATTATCAGAAGAAGAATTATCTTATTGTGAAAATGATTGTTTAGTTTTGTATTATTATATTAAATATATGAGAGATATTTATGAACAAGTTAATAAGATTCCAACAACCTCAACTGGTCAAGTAAGAAGAGAGTTATTTAATATTACTTTAAAAGATTATAAATATAAAAGAAAAGTATATAAAGCAATTAATACTGATCCTCATGTATATAACCTTTTAGTTTATGCATTTCAAGGTGGATATACTCATTCTAATTATTTAATGACTAATTCATTATTATCTGATGTTGATTCATGGGATATTACTAGCTCTTATCCTTATTCAATGCTAGTTCAAAAATATCCATCTAAAGAATTTAAACCTTGTAAAGTTGAAAGATTAGAAGATTTATTAAAATCATTTGCTTATCTTTTAGTAGTTAGGTTTAAAAATGTAAAATCAAAATTTTATAATCATTTTATATCTGGTTCAAAGTGTTTTGAATTAAGAGGTGCTAAATATGATAATGGTAGAATAATAAGAGCTGATTCTTTTAAAATGGTTTTAACTGATGTCGATTTTAAATTATATAGTGAGTGTTATGATTTTGAATATACTATTGAAGAAAGTTATTATTCAAAATATGATTATTTACCTATTCAATTAGTTAATTTTATATTAGAGAAATATGTTAAGAAAACAACATATAAAGGAATAAAAGAAAAAGAGTTAGATTATAACTTGGAAAAAGCTAAATTCAATTCCATTTATGGAATGAGTGTAACTCGAACTATATCAGATGATGTTAAATTTGAAGATGGTATATGGGAAGAGATACCTTTATCAAATGAGGATATAATTGAAAAGTTACAAAGAGAAAAGAAAAAATCTTTTTTATCTTTTGCTTATGGGTGCTGGGTTACTGCATGGAGTAGAAAAGCATTAATTGAAAGAATAATAGATGGTAATGATAAATATTGTGTGTATTGTGATACAGACAGTGCAAAATTAATACAAGGATATAATAAAGATGCTTTTATTAAATATAATGAAAGTGTAAGAAAAAAGATTGAACATGTATGCAAAGAAAGAAATTTAGATATCGCAAATTTTGAACCAACTGATTATAAGGGTAAAAAACATTTAATTGGAGTATTTGATTTTGAAGAAAATTATCAAGAATTTATTACACAAGGAGCTAAAAAATATGCTGTTAAAAATAGTAATGGTGATATAAAAATAACAGTTGCTGGAGTTCCTAAAAAAGGAAGTAAAGCTATAAAAGATTTAACTGAATTTAAAGATGGTTTTATATTTAAAAGTAAAGATACTAATAAGTTATTACTTTATTATGTTGATAATCAATCTCCAATAGAGATGGAAGATTATCAAGGTAATAAATATATTGTTAATGATATTTCTGGGTGCTGTTTAGTTCCTTGTTCTTATACACTTGGAAAAGCACTTGATTATGTAGAATTAATAAATGATTCTGTATCAGAAAGGAGTGTATATAATGAAAATTAGTGAGAAAAAAAGTTCCAGAGAGTATAAGATTATTACTAATTTTAATAAAATAACTATGACTAGAATATGTAATAATCTTAAACTGAATAGAAAAAATATTTGTAATGGAACAGCTAAATTTGAAGATATAAAAAGAGTAAGGGAAGAGCTAGAGAAAGAAATTGCTAAAATTTTTTTAGAAAGTGAGTGATACAATGATTAATTTTAAAAAACTAATTAAAAAAAGAAATAAGTTATTATATGATGCTATGCAAATGAGAGAATATGCATGGAATAAACCAATAGAACAATCTATAATGATTAGAGAAAAGCAAGATAAATTATGGAAACAATATATTTTTTATAAAAAATTAATAGAAAGTTTATCTAATGGCAAAAAATATTGAACATTATTTAATTGATAAAATAAAATCATTAAATGCTGATATTAATCTAATTTATGGAGAAAGGAGCAATGGTAAGAGTTATCAAGTGAAACATGTTATTGCACTTGATACATTCCTTTCTTCATATAATAGACTATCAAAAGAATCTTTATTAACTGAATCAATAAATGAATTAAAAAGATTCTTTTTATTAAGAAGATTTGAAGTTGAAATAAAAAATAATTTTGTTGAGAAATATTTTGCTGATGTAGATATTAAAAGATTAACTAATGGAGAATATACAACTATTGATGTATATAGAAAAGAAATATATTTAGCTAATATAGATGAAAAGACAAGAAAGCTAAAAAGAGGAATTAAAATTGGATATGTAGGTTCATTATCAACCGAGCAAAATTATGCTATGCAATCATATCTAGATGTATATAATATTATATTTGAGGAATTTATGGTTAGAAATTCACCTTATTTACAAAATGAACCAGATAAATTAATGAATTTCTATTCCACTATTGATAGAAAAAGAAATGTTGTTAAGTTATGGTTAGTAGGTAACTCTATTTCTAGAGTTTGCCCTTATCTTACTGATTGGGGTTTAATGGATATAATAAAGAAACAAAAACAAGGTGATATATCACTAATTAAAGTTCCAACTGGAGATTTTAGGGAAGATGGAACTTCTATTGATAAGACAATTGCAATTGAGTATTGTAAATCATCTGGAACTAGTTCATATGTAATTGGTAAACATGCTAATATGCTTAATAAAGGTGAATGGCAATCTGATCCTCAACCTAATTTAAAAAAGAGTTATAAAGAATATAAAAGATTATATATGATTGGATTTCAATATCAGAGTTTTAAATTCCTTGGGGAGTTATTAAAAGATAAAGAAACTAAAGAGGTTATATGGTTTATTAAACCTTATGATGATATATGGAAAGATAATATTTTAATATTTTCAGATGAAGTTAATCAAAAGAAAAACTACCAAAGAAACATTTATGATGTTACAATTAATTCAAATAGGTTACAAAATATATTAAATACTTTTAGAGAATCTAATATATTTTATGCTAATGATTTAGTTGGAACTGATTTTAAACAAGCAATTGACTTTAGTATAAGGAGATGATTTTAATGAGTCAAAAAAATTCTAAAATAGTTTTAGCAAGTAATATTAAATTAGATAAAAAATATAAGCAAGTATTATCATATAATACAGTTGATATGTATAACTTAGTAGTTAATAATCAAGAATATTCATCATTAACATATTCATTTATAAGAGATAGAGGTTCAATAAAAGTTAATTGTCCATATAGTACAGCTATGAAATGTAATTATATGATGTTTCAAAATTATGACTTTAATTCCTCTCAATGGTTTTTTGCTTTTATTGATAAAGTAGTATATTTATCTGATGGAGCTTCTGAGATATATTATACTATTGATGAATGGTCAACATGGTTTGATTATTGGGACCCTAAACAATGTTTTATAATAAGACAACATGTTACTTCAGATAATATAGGAGAGCATACAGTACCAGAAAAAATAGAGCATGGTGCTTATACTGGTAATGGAGCATTAATTGGAGATTCTAGGTTTTCAACTTATGCTTATTTAGTTGTTACTACTCAGCTTTTAGAAGCTGCCCAACCAGAAACAATTTACACCTCTTTAGGTGGAATAATAATGAATGGTTTTGTTTATTATTGCTCAAACTTAGACCAAGTTGAAGATAGAATAAATGAATCATTAAACCAAAAGGAAAATTCAGTTTTATTTGTTTATATGATTCCATCAATAATAGTTCCAGATACACAAATAGGAAGCCAAAAAGGTTTAATTACAAGTTATACAACCCCATACCATGCAACATATACACCTATTAGTTCAATTCCAACTTCACTTGATGGTTACACTCCAGTTAATAAAAAGCTTCTTTCATATCCTTATCAATATTGTTTAATGGAAAATACAGCTGGTTCTTCAAATGTACTTAAATATGAATCATTTAGTGGAACTAATCATCCAGTAGAGATATGGTATTATGGAGTACCATCAATAGGATCTTCTATAATTGCTATACCTCATAATTATAATGGTCATGTATTAGCACTTGATGAAGCAATTGTTGGTCCTAAATATCCAACTCTTCCATGGAGTGAAGATGCTTATACTAACTGGTTAACTCAAAATGCTGTAAATAACACAATGAACTGGGTTAAAACTGGAGCTGAAATTGTTTTAGGAGCTGGAATGATAGCTGGTGGAGTTGCTCTTGCTGGAACTGGTATTGGAGCAGCACTTACACCAGGACTACTTGCAAGTGGAGCTGGTTCAGTTGTATCTGGTGGAATTTCAGCATTTGATAATAGTATGGAATATTATCAACATAAACAAGAACCAGATATATTTAAGGGAGTAAATTCAGCTGGAGATGTTTTAACTAGTATAGGAGCAATGGGATTCAATTATTTAAAAATGAGTATAACAAGCGAGTATGCTAGGAAAATAGACAAATATTTGACTAGGTATGGTTATATGATTAATAGTGTTGAATATCCTAATATGTTACATAGACAAAATTATAACTATATTCAAATAGCTAAAGATGATAATATTGGTTATCCAAATAATCATAATAATATATCAATACCAGCCTCTTCAATGGAGATTATTAATTCAATAGCTAGAAGTGGTGTTACTATATGGAATAATCACACTAATTTTGGAGATTATTCAGTATCTAATAATATTACATAATAAAAGAACTTCAATTGAAGTTCTTTTATTATGCATTTGGATCATATAATACAACAAATGAAGAACCACATGAACAATTATCTTTACAATTACAATCAAAATATAAAGATTCACCATATTTATTATATTTTTCCATTTATATCAATCCTTTCTATGTTAGACTACAAGATGTCCATGATGTCCATGAACCATTTTCTTGAAATCTTGAATATATTTTATCTCTTGCTGTTAATCTTTGGAATTGATAACCTGTTGTAACATAAAAATTTTCAAACATACATGCATGTACTTGAGCTTCACTTGGAATATTATCAACTATTGTTGGATTATTTAAGAAAATTTTAAAAGTATTTGGTATAACATTATTTGCGTCATAATGTGTATTTGAATTAAAATATGTTGTTATTAAAAATACTTTATTATTAGCAATTTCAAAATCACCACGTGTTGGATTTTTAGAATATAATTGTAAATATAAATTATTAGTATTATTTTGATTAACATATACTAATTCTTTAAATCCTAAACTATTTGAATTAATTCCAACTTCTGCTGCACTATAACTTAATAAATTTGAATTATTATTATATGATTTTAATGCCACATTATTTCTTTGTAATTCTGAATAATAAGTTGACCAATATACGTTGTTATTAGCTATTATATCAAATGGATAACCACCTGATTGTTGATTAATAATTAAAATAGGTGGTTGATTTGTTGTTGGTCTAGTAATTACAGTTGTTTTATCTGTATCTAAACAATGAAATCTATAAAATGAATTATTACAAATATTGTTTCCATATGAATAAATTGAATTAAGATCAGTACCAATGTATATTTCTGATTCTCCATTATTATAATAATCATTTTCAATAAAATTATTATTTGAAATAATACTTCCATGTGAATTTAATAATTTAATAGCACCTGATTTCTGTTTCCAAAATCTATTGTTTGCAATTAAACAATTATTTAAGGTTGATAAACTATAAATTCCATATTTAGTATCTATATCATCATATGAACCATCAAAATAGTTTCCTAATATTTGAATATTTGATTTTTCACCCTCTGAATCAAAATATATACCACCATATGTTGATCCACCAACAATTTCATTATTTTCAATAATTGTATTTGTTGATATTTGAATTTGTAACGCACATTCTTGTGTATTACCCCATAATTCATTTCTTTCAATATAACTATCTGTACTATTTAATTTTAATGTTGCTTTTGAAAATCTACAATCATGAATTTTACTTACAAAATTATCACCTGTAAAATTTGCTGTTTTAGTTATCCAAACACCATTATTTGTACTTAAATTTGTACCTTCAATATATACATTATCTAATTCTGTATTAGTACAGTTATATATAATTATTGGATAAACAGTTCTAATACCATTTACAATTATTGATAAATTTTTAAGTTTTATATCACTTAATTGTAAATCATCTGTTGTATCTGATGTAATTAATGGATTATTTAAACATTCATTAGTTTTTTGAATTAATTTAGTATTATATTTACTTTCACCAATTAATTTATTTTTATTTTTTAATATTATTGTATTACTAATAACATAATTTCCTATTGGAATAAAAATTATATCTTTATTTAATGTTGATAATGAATTAATTGCATTTATAAAAGCATTAGTATCATCATGTGTATTATCACCATATGCACCAAATTGTTTTATATTTAAAGTGTTATTTTTAAGAATTAAATTTAAATATAAGTTATTTTCTAGTTCAATTTGATAATTAGTAACAATAACTGAATTATTGACATAGTAATCTGCACCACCACCATCATTAATAGAGTAATAACCTAAAGTTTTTAATCTTAATCCATTTGTAAATGTTGATGAATCAGCTATCATTTCAGTATATGTATTATATACTTTTATTAAATGAGCTGTATCATTAAGTAAATTTTCAAGTGTTCCATCTTCTGCCATTTCATCAAGTTTATCACTTACTAGTTCTGGAAAATTATTATCAAAATAATTATCAACATAATTTTGTAGATTATTAAATTGAGTTGTGATATTAGAAGTAAATTCATCAAAATCATTATTAATATCAACTTTAAATTGATTGATATCAGTTGTTACATCTGTTTCAAATTCATTAATTGCTAAATTTACAGCATCAACTAATGAATTATAAGCATTAACTAAATCAGTTCCTAATTCTTGAACTGTATTTTGATTAGCTATTACATTATTCAAATATTCTATTACTTTACATAATAATTGATAATTAGTAATAGCATCAAAATCAGCTTCAATAAAAGGAAAGTTTTCTAATACAAAACCTTTAAATGGAGTTAATTTAATGTAGGTTTTATCATTAATTTTATTTCCAATTTGTTCATTCATTTTTTATCATTCCTTTCTATTTATACTATTCCAAAAAATAATGAATCACATTCTTTAAAAATCATATCATATATATTATTAGCATACTCTAAAAACTTTTTATATTCATCTAGAGTATCTAATCTTATATGAGTTATAGTTTCATTAGTAGTTAAATTATCAGTTTTTTCTTTTTCTTCTGATGAATCACTTGAAGAACTATTTGATACACTTGATGAATTAGTATCACTAGTAGTTCCATTAGCTTGATTATAAGTATAATCACTCATATATGAACCATTTTGAACATTAGCTAATTGACCTTGAGGTGTATTACTATATCTATTATCAGTAGTGTTTGTATTAGTTCCACTAGATGTAGATGAACTTGTTCCACTACTTGTTCCAGAGCTTTCAGCTGAATTACTTTCATTTATAGTTCTAACATCAGTTAATCTTCTAGTTGTAGTATCTCTAAAGCCATCAAAATCTAAACTAGAAAAACCAAGAAACATTTTATTATATTTAGGCATAATACTTTTTAATTTTACTTTTAGATGTAACTTAAAAGAAAGATAAGTATCATAATTTATTCTTCTAAACATGTAATGAGTTAAAAAAGTTTCTTCAAAATCATTCTTGAATTGATTATCTAAAGGATAATCAAAATCGAATAAGTAACTTTTAAATGCACTTGGTAAATCGCTTATAGAAGTTTGTTCTTCTGCTCCAAAATTAACCTCGCTATTCATTAAGCTATATAAAGTAGGTGGCATATCATTTTGACATAAAGCCATATACATTTCATTATTATATGTTGGTTTTAATCTAAATATTGGCATTTTCTTCCACCTCTATTTCTTCATTAGTATCTATTTCTTCATTAGTATCAGATAAAAATTCTTCTGGGTTTAATAATGTAGATGGTAATCCATCATAGAAAGCAACTTCTATATTTAAACCAAATTTTTTATTAATTTCATCAACAGCTTTTCTTCTTGATTCATATCTATTAAATCTACTTGCAATAGTTCCACCCATTGAAAACATAATTTCATCTTTAATAATTCTTTCTTTCTTATTTATTTGTGATTCACTTATTCCAATGATCTCTAGAAATTCAGCCCACTCTTCTTTTTTACAATCATTTAATTTATCAGCAACAAATGGAGCTGGGTTTAATACTTGTTGAGTTTCATCTAATTCAAAATTATCATAAGTAACAATTGTTTCAACATTAGAATCAACTTGATTTAAAATAGATTTTAACGTTCTTTCGTTTTCTTCTGATGTTTTCCAGAATCTATTAGTCATTTGTTGACTAACATTTATATCAATACCCCTTTTAATAAGAGCTAGTCTTTCAGCTGATTGAGTTAATTGAGGATATATAGGAATTTTAGAATTATTATCATACATAATAACAAATTCATTTCTATTTAGAGTTCTTTTATATATTCCAAAATATGGAATAGGTTGAATCCTTGTTGGTCGTCCATAATAATCTAAAGAACCTAAAGATGTATATGGCATAGCTAGTAAATCACCAGTAACATCATCTTTGAAAAAAGCAACACTACCATTCATTACTAAAGTTTTATTTACTAGAGCCATATCTATAAAAGGATTTAAATTCTTAAACTGAAATACATTCATAGCTAAAGACATCATTTTATCTCTATAATTTAAATAAGTTTTATAATTATAAAGTTGAGAATTTACAGCTTTTCTTTTCATTATTATTTCTCCTTTCTAATAAAAAATAGGAAAGGGAATTAACCCTTTCCCAATAAAGGAATATTAAGCAACAGTTATAGTAGCAACATCAGATTTTGTTGTATCATAAACTGAAGTAGCTCCAACTGATATTTCAGTATCACTATCAACAGTAGACGCAACATGTAATGTTCCATCTTCTCCAATAGTTACACCATCAATATCAGTCCATGTTGAACCAGATAATGCTCCAGCTCTCCAAGTAACAGCTTTATTTGCTAAACCATCAGCAACAACTGTAGCTGATAATTTTAAATCTTGACCAGCTGTAATAGTAGCAGATGCTGGACTAACAGTTACACTAGTAATACTTGGTTCATCTTGAACAAATGAAATAATATTCTCAAATGGTGAAGTTGAAACAACTTTCCATGTATGTAACCAATGATTTGTCTTTAAACTTTCTGGGTTAAAGAACATAGTTGAACGAGTTTCAGCATTTCTATCTAGTGCATAATTCCATACTTGGAAGAAATCATAACCAAATAATACAGCTGGAACTTTTTCAAGGATTGCTAATTCATCACTTGTAAATGGTACATATTGAGAACCTAAAAGTTCAGTTAATCTTGCAGCATCATGATTTCCGAAACCATCAATTAAAGCTCCATTAGTTCTAAATTCAGCATCATTTCTAAAGAATGAAGTTGCTAAAACTGATGTAGTTAATTGAGATTCAAAATCAGTATTCATTAATAGATATTGTCTATCAAAAGGAGTAGCAACTCTTACACCAGCTGGATTATAGTTTGGTGACATAAATCCAAGTTTATTAGAGTAGCTTTTCATAAATTCAACTCTTTCTCTTGGAGTTAATGTTGCATAATCATCTATATATACAGCAGTAGTTGTTCCATCAACCATTCTTTTACATAACATATATTTTTCAACAATATATTTATCATATTCATAACCTCTATATAATGATTGAATTACTTTATTAATTAAGTTGAAAATACCCTCATCTGATTCAAAAGCCATAGCTATTTCTTCATCAGAAGTAGTTGTTTTGTAGTATTTTTGATAATTTACACTGTGAATATATTGAAGTACGTTTGGTACAACATTATTTAAGAAGTTAGTTGGACTATTTTTTGTTGAATTATAATCATAAACATTAGCTATATCAACAAAGATTTCTCTAATAGATTGACCTCTATTTAAGAATCCTTTTTCAGTGAAAGAATCCCATGGATTTTCCCACATATTATCTTTTATTATAGTTAAACCTATAACATTAATAGTATTTAAGAAAGCATTTTTATATCTTTCATTATTAACAATTATTTTCCCTATTGGTTCAATTGATTCTCCTTGAACTGGTAAATCAATTTCACTTCTTAGTTCTGGAGTTTCATTTATAATATATGAAAGCAATTCAGAACTATTTCTTGTAGTTAAAAAATCTCTTGCCATTTTTAATCATTCCTTTCTATCTTTTAAATATTGATTTAATATCAATAACTTCTCTTTCTTCCAACTCTTCTTTTTTGTTAGGAAAAGGCTCTTTTTTTTCAGTTTCACTATCAAAAAATCTACTTTTATATTTTTCTTTTAAATCCTCATATTTTGAACTAATATCATCATATAAAGATTTTTCAACAACTTCCTCATCAGTAAATGAATCAGATAAATCTTCTAAAAATTCAATACCATCATCTTCAGTTTTGAATTTATCAACATATTTTTTTGAAAAATCATCTCGAGATATCTTTGACATAGAGTTAACTCCTTTCTAGGATAAATATAGCATAAAAAAGAAAATATATCAAATGTATATTTTCTTTACTCTACCTTAAACCATTTCTAAATTTTTTAGAATATAATACCCAAGGAAAATTACCTTTCTTAAAAGCTGTAACTGGTGGTATTGGTGGAGTTGGTCCTGTTCCATCAAATTCATTCCAATCATACTCAACTCTAACACCATTATGATTAACATAATAATCTTTATATAAATTAGTATCATTAACACCCATTAAATTATATAACCATGTTGAACCTCTTACCATATAAACACCATATGAATTTTGATAATATCCATTATAAGTTCCTTTTTTAGCCTCTATATGAACATGATCAGCTCCAGCTGATGCTCCATAAGTTCCAGTATGACCTATTACTTGACCTTGAGTTCTTGTTTCTCCAATTCTAAAATTCATTACATTATCATCATGACAAAAACCTATTGTAGCATATCCAGTTGTTCCATCTATAAAATTTACTTCATCTATTGATTGCCACATAACCATTGGAGATGAAGAACCCCATCTAGCAACCAATTTACATGAAAATGGCGCATAATACGGACAATGATATCTTCTTTCAACTTGATGATTTGAATTATACTGTGCACCTTGAAAATCCATAGCATAACAACCATTATGTGAATATGTAGCTGTATAACTTCCTTGAGTAAGCCACATAATCTCTAAAGGAAATAAAAAATTTTCTTTACCATTAGTTCCAAAACTTCTTTCTCCAGCTAACATTTAAACCTCATAAATAATTTTTAGATGTATAATATCCTCTTACTTTATCAATAAGAGCAAATTTTCCATCAACCTCATATAATGGAACTATATCACCATTATATAATTTATAGTCTTTAACTATACTAGCTTTAGAAAATGATTTTTTATTATGAACTAATAGTGGTTCTTCTGGAACATTTCTAACAATTTTAGCTTGTAATACTTTTAGTTTATCTTTTGATTTATCTGATAATATTTGATTATAATATCTTACTAAATATTTCATAGGGTTTAAGAAATTAGCTTTTTTATTATAATTTAATCTACCTTTAAATAAACCATAATGTAAATGATAACCACTTGCTTTTCCACTATTTCCCATTTTTGCAATTACCTCTCCAGATTCTACTATTTGATGTAGTTTAACTTTTATACTTCCTTTTTTTAAATGACCAAATTCACTTGTTAAATTAAGTTCTTTTGAAAAAATATGAATTACATATCCTCCAGTTGACTGATATTTAATATATGTTACTTCACCTTTAAAGGGATTTATTATATTTTGATTAAATGAATTTTTATCAATACTTGAATCAAAACCTAAATCTATTCCTAAATGAGATGATGTTTTTTCTTGCCTTATATTAATTATATTTACTGGATAACAAAATTCCATTTTATTCACCTTTCTTCTCAATATCTGATACTCTTTCAGTTAGTTTTACTAATGCAACTTGAATCTCTATCATAGATTCATTAATTTTCTTTAATGTACTATTTAATTCTCCTATATACTTATAAATAAAATATAATAGAGCTATAAAAGAACATATTCCTAAACCATTATTAACAGCTATATTAATAATATCTTTCATTTCTATATATCCCCTTTCCAGCTCTATTATATCATTAAATTATTTATTTGAAATTAGTTCTTGAATCTCTTTGCTAATTTTTTCCATATTAGCTTGATATTCTTCTCTTATCTTATCAGATTCTAGAAAAAGTTCAATTTTTCTTTTTAACTTTTTAGTATCTTCATTTTCATCTATTTTGTTAAGTGCATCTAGAATAATTTCATAATCTTTACTTTCCATTATTTATCCTCTTTTCTAACTGGTTTTAATCTTAAATAAGTATGACCTTTTTCTTTAGCTGGTGTTTCAACAACCTTTAAATACATAGGTTTATCAACACTTGGAGATCCTTTGATTGATAAAATATCATTGAATGACATAAAACAAGCATTAGAACCAGTTACATG
>Ga0247611_10006875_pt1 | contig 14467 bp, 14 predicted proteins | sample 177DNAGHGhighgp2_FD_192422 | JGI IMG/M metagenome (GOLD analysis project Ga0247611, IMG submission 192422) | Sheep rumen microbial communities from Palmerston North, Manawatu-Wanganui, New Zealand - 1770 DNA GHGhigh gp2 | ecosystem: Host-associated > Mammals > Digestive system > Stomach > Rumen...
TAAATTTACAGGATTAATTGGTGTAACAGTATTTTGACTAGGAGTTATTGTTTGTAAGGGAGATACTACATCATTTTGATTATTAATCATATTATTTGGTGTACTACTATTAGTAGATGTATTTGTTATATTCGTATTTTGTAATGGAGTTTTATTACTATCATCTACAATAGATGTATTTGAATTATTATTCTTTTTACTTTTTATTAATAAGAATGTAAGAATAATACATACTACTAAAAGAATAATACTTGTATATTTATATAGATTATTTTCTTTTACTACTTCCTTAACAACTTCTTTTACTTCTGGTACACTAGCAGTTTGCTCTACTCTTCTAATATTTATTTTATAATTCACACTCTTACTACCATTATTTAGATTAACAACAACACTATCTTTTCCTTCAATACTAACCTTTTTAGTACCTGTAGCTTTTATATCTTTTCCATCAACTAAAATATATAACTCATCTACATTTGGAGCAACGTCAATAGAGTATTCTAATACGTCCTTATCAAAACTAATATCATATCCAACTATTTCAAATTTACTTACTTCTAATTCTTTAATTTTTTTAGTTGTTGGTTCTGTTTTAACAGTTGCTTTTTTTGTAGTCTTGGTAGTTGATTTTTCTTTAGTACTTGAAGTTGGCTTTGTTGGAGCTTTAGTTGTAGTAGTAGGATCTTTAACAGTAACAGTTAATTTTTTTTGACCAGTTATTTTAACATCATTATAACCACCTACATCTTCAAGATTAACTGTAATAGTAACTTTTCCAGCTTTCTTAGCTTTAATTGTTACAGTAGTGGATGAATTATCCAAAAAATCCTCTGAAGGGTTTACAGTTACTATGGATGTATCAGATGAAGTAATTGTTATTTTTCCAGCCGCACATGGACCGTTAACTTTAAATGTTGTTGATTTACCAGTTTTTAAACTTATGCTACTTGTACTTAAAGATACACTTCCTGCTTTCCATGAACCATCAGCATTTTGACAACTTGCTGCATTTAAATTAACAAATGGAATTATAAGCAAAAGTATTAATAATAATCTTTTTATTCCTTTCATATTCTCACCTCATTAATATTTTTCTAATAGCTATATAATCAAGTGCCGTTATTGAACCATTTTTATCTAAATCAGATGCTTTCAATTTACCAGAATCACTTATAGTATCACCCATAATATGTTTTCTTACATCAATATAATCTAAAGCAGTTATTTTTCCATCACCATTTACATCACCTACTACCACTATTAAATATGTCTGACTATTTAACTTAAGTTTATAATTTGTTCCGACTACTGAAGTGGTTGAACTAATAACACTACCACTTGGATTTAATAATTGAACACTAGTATTTTTAATATTTAATCCATCAAGTAATTTTTGATATGTTAATGTATAATTATTCAAAATATTTACCATTATATTACTACCAGATATACTTATAAATGAAGTATCTTTTGATGAAATTGTTTCTGTTATAGTAAATGTTGTTTTTACTTCATTACCATTATATCTTATTATAAAATTAAATTTACCACTCATTTTTCCATCACTAGCAATAGTTATTTTATTAGTTGAATAATTCGGAGTAATTGTAAAATGAGATGTAACATTTGTATTACTTGAATTAGTAATTGCATAACTTATTGAATTAGTACTTACATTATTATTTGTAATACTTACTATAAATTTATCATTTGATGATATTATTGAATTAATTGTAATACTTTGTGTAGGATTTGCATTAATATTATTTGTATATGCATATATATTTGGTTCACATGAAATTGATCCACTTTGTATTGGAATACTATTCATATCTGACCAATTACTAAGTGAAGTAGCGTAATAGTTTGTATTTGAACTAATAGTCATTTTACTTGTATCATCAATATTATTACACATAGTAAAAATAGATGTTGCAGCAGTTGCTTCATACTTAACTATAATAGTAAATGTATCATATAAAGTAATGTTACTTAAATCCACTGATTTAATACCATATACACTACTAGTACCTGTTGTAAGTGTTTTCCAATTAGTAGAAGAATTCAATGTATTATCAGCAGATAAATACACTGTATATCTCATATTTTCTCCAACTGGAAAGCTAACTCTTTTTAAGTCTTCAGATGAAGATGATTTTTTATTAAATTTAGCACTAGTATAAAAAGTATTACTAAACATAAATGTTGGAACACCTACCATATCAGCAGATGCATAAGTATTTTCGAATGTTTGTTTAGACACATCATAAAAAGATGCTGTATTTTTACAAATAAAATTATCATTATAAGATATATAAAAATATCCATCTGAGCTCCATGAAGGACCCCAAGAATTTTTAACAATAAATGCTCCATTCTTACTTACACCAAATTTATTACCTGAAATATTATCATCCCATCCTACAATAGATATACCATGATTTGGTAAACTAGAATTTGATGTTGTAGATACATAATAATTATTTGCGGTATCTTTAAATAAATTCTCATTCATATACATTGATGCTTGAACAGAACCATAATTTATAATCTGTTTTTTAATATAGGTAATTTCATCAGTACTACATGCAGCATAACCACCAATATTAGCTAAATTAAATCCACCAACACTAATCATTTTTTTACCAGTTTTATATTGAGAACTATTAATCTTTGGTAATGAATCACTATAAGTCCATTCATTATCTAAAAGTTGCCCATAATTGTTAAAATAATAAGATGCTGCATATGTAACTTTACCACCATCAAAATTAGTTGTATAATATTTTCCTTTTTGACCAGTACTATCACTATATCCATAAGATATTAATGAATAAATCATATGAGACTCACTAAAATTATAACTTCCAATATTGTTTTTTCTAGCATTAGCTTCAACAGCTGATATAGAAGAAAAAGCCCAACAAGTTCCAAGATTGCCTTGATTACCTGGACTTGTTATTAATCCATCATTTACTGCATTATATGAAGAATCAGTACTTGCTGCAGAAATAGAATTAGTAACAGACTTAAAAAATGATACAAGTAAACTATCATTTTCTTCTTTCTCATATAACTCTTTACAATATGCTGGCTCTATATATTCTTTCTTTTCTTCATCAGATAAAGACATATATTTTAAATATTCATCACTAGGAGTACACATCTCTAAAGCATAAGTAGTATTAACAAATAAAATAAAACTAAATAGTGCAAATACTATCTTTTTCATGACTTCCTCCTACTATATAAGATTATAACATATAAAAAAACAAAAAAAAAGAACTAATTATAGTTCTAATCTTTCAAATTTACATCAATAATTACAGGATAGTGATCACTAATACTCAAATCCTTAAAAACAATCTTTTTATTAATATCAAAATTATTACTAACAAAAATATGATCTATCTCTTCCCTATCTTTATGAGATTTAAAAGTATCATCATTTAAATCAACATGATTAATATTAATACCCTTTAATTTTTTAATAAACTCTTTAAATATACTATCAGTCTTTTTAAGATTAAAGTCACCCATCAATATAACATCATTTTTATCTCTTCTTATAATATTATATATTTTATTTAATTGTCTTTCTTTAACTTCATTATTTGATACTTCAATATGAGTATTATAAACACTAATTAACTTTCCTTTATATTTTATTATTGCTTTAGTAATAATTCTTTTATATTTAGCTTTATGTGATGGCAAATGATATGTTCTATTATTTAAAATTTCATATTTTGATATAATTGGATTTCTTTCATTTTTTAATGGGAAAAATATATTAAAAAAATATCTAAATTTTCCAACAATATTATACTTAGAACCAATCATTAATCCTAAATCATCATTACACTTATTAAATACTTCTTGAAGACCAATAATATCAATTTTATTTTTCTTAATATAATTATATATTTCTTTTGATTTATTTTTATTATAATTTCTTACATTATTCTGTATATTAAAAGTACTAATAATCATAATATCCTCCAATAAAAAAACAAGTTTTTATTACTTATTTTTCATAAACACTAACTTGTTTTTTATCTTTTCCTCTTCTTTCATACTTAACTACACCATCAATTTTAGCATATAAAGTATGATCTTTTCCCATTCCAGTGTTTGTTCCAGGATAGATTTTAGTTCCTCTTTGACGATAAATTATACTTCCAGCAGTACATTTTTGTCCATCGCTAATTTTACTACCTAATCTACGTCCAGCTGAATCTCTACCATTCTTTGTAGAACCAACACCTTTTTTGCTGGCAAATAATTGTATATTTAAATTCATTTTAATCATGGTTTTCCTCCTTAATATCTATATTTTTATCATAATTTTCTTTTAGTTCATATATCATATTAACTAAATTATTAAGTAAGCTATTAGTTATATTATCTTTCTTAATATTAATAATCTCTAAATTATTACTATCAGTATAATTAATAGCATTCTGATCTATTTCTAGTATTGCATTTATAGTTGTTATAATCATTGTACTAAATGATGCACAAACTATATCTTTACCATAAGAAGCATATCCTGCATGTCCACTACATTTAATACTATCAATAATATCATTATTTTTTCTAATTCTTACTTTAATCATTATTTAACAATAGATTTAATAAGTATTTTAGTATAAGGTTGTCTATGTCCTTGAGTTCTTCTATATTTTTTCTTAGGTTTATATTTGAATACTAAAATCTTTTTAGCTTTACCATGTTTTAAAACTTTAGCAACAACCTTAGCTCCTTTAACAGTAGGAGTTCCTACTTTACCATCAACATATAAAACTTCATCAAAAACAACTTCGCTGCCTTCATCAGCCACTAATTTTTCAACATATAGTTCTTGTCCTTCTTCAACTATATATTGTTTACCACCAGTTACAAATATTGCTTTCATTTTATTCCTCCTTCAATAAGACTCGCCGAATTACAAATTAATATATATTAATTATATACAAAGGCAAGAGTTTAACTCTATTTAGTTACCTTTTTCGTGCGGTTGTAGAGAAAGATTTCTACAAACATCAGTATTTTAGCATATTATCATTCGTTTTGTCAAATATTTTATCCAAAAACTTACTTTCATATACATTATTAATAAAGTGATTATAGTCTCTTTTAAAATTATTAATATTATTAATAAAAATAATTCTATTAAATTTATATTTATATAAATATCTTTCAAACAAAAATCTATTGTATTTTAAATCTATATTATTAAATTCAATAATAATATTTTTAATCAAAAAAATAAATAAAAATAATCTAAATAAACTAATATCACTTAAAACAAATATTAAAGAAAAAATAATAGAAATAATAATTGTAATCTTCATTGATAATTTATAAGGTAAAAATAAATCTAAAATGATATTTAATAGTCTTCCACCATCTAATGGAATAATCATCATAAAATTAAATGATATCAATATATAATTTATTTTACTTATTATTTGGAATGTATGATTACTTACATAATTATATGTATACATTTTATATATTAATAAGAAAAATAATAATTGAAACAATATACCACCAATCAAAGATAATAATTCTTTATATATATGTGTATTTAGTCTTTCATTAAAAATAGTTATTCCTCCAAATGGATAAATATGTATTATTGGGTTTTTAAATCCAACTAATAATCCAAAAAATAAATGTCCATATTCATGAATAGTAATTATTAATAAAAGCAAAAACATATATTCAAAATATCCACTAAAAAAAGATAGTAAAAGAAATATATAAGTACTATTATGAATATTAATTTTCACTTATATCTACTTTTTTATTATCTTTAAATAATGCATAATAATAATATTTACCTTTACTATTTCCAATAACACTACCCTTTTCTAAATAGTCATATAATTTAATACTTTCTTTAATATTTCCATACCATGCATAATATCCATTACTTTGCTGAACAATAACTGTATTACCATAACCTTCTTTATTTCCAATATAAGTTACAATACCACTGTCTTTTAATAATACATCGCTATTATTTTGAACATTATATTTCACACCATCTAAGTATTCTTCACTATTATCACTTACTTCGCTATTTACAATCATAGTTTTATTACTTTCAAATATTTTACTTGTACTATTTAATAATTTATTTACTTTACTAAAATCCATCGTACTATTTAAAACATCATTAATAATAAAATTCCTAAATGAAACTGAATAATTACTTGCAATAATAACTATCATAGTAAAAATAGTTATAGTAAACAATTTACTTATAATTGATTTAAAAAAATTATTTTTATTATTTTTACTTCTATATTCATCATATGTCATATTACATTTTATTATCATTTGAATGTATATATTCATAAAAACTAAAATATTTATTATTTCCAAATACAATATGGTCAATAACAGGTATAGCTACAAATTTACCAATTTCAAATAAAGATGACGTTACTTCTTTATCTTCAACACTTGGAGTTGGATCTCCGCTTGGATGATTATGCATTACAACAATTGAATAAGCACTTTCTAAAAATGCATTTTTAAATACTTCTCTTGGATGTACACATGATGAATTAATTGTTCCTTTAAATAATAATTTATATGATATTAACTTAGATTTAGAATCTAAATATATAGCATAAAAATTTTCTTGTTTTTCATTAATAAACAAGTCTTTAAAATGCTCAAATATTTTTTTAGAAGAATTTAACTTTACACTTTCTTTATCAACATTATAATATACTCTTTTACCAAGCTCTAAAGCATAAAGAATTTCTAATGCCTTTACTTCACCAATACCATTAATACATTTTAAACTATTAATGGTTAAATTTTTTAAATCATGAATACTATTTAAGTTACTAAGTATTCTAGATGATAAATCTTTAACACTTATTTTTTTAGTTCCTGTTTTCAATATAATAGCCAATAACTCTTCATTAGTTAAATTACTTATACCATATTTAATTGCTCTTTGCCTAGGACGTTCAGATATAGGAATATCTTTTATCATAATATTTTTATTATCAATAATATAATTAGACATATTTTACCTCCATTATATTATTTGATCTATTTTAATATTACACTATATTATTTTAGTTTTTCGATAACATTATGAAGATTATCTGCTTCAATAATTTCAATATCATAATTATTTTCTTTTTTAAGTTTTATTGCCTCTTCATAATTATTAGTTGGCACGATAAAAACATCAGCACCATTTTTAACAGCACCTTTTAATTTATATTTAACACCATCAATATCACCTACTATACCATTTTCATCTATACTACCAGTTCCAGATATTACTCTTCCCTTAGTTAAATCAAATTCAGTTATTTTATTATAAATATCAAGAGCACACATAAGACCTCTAGAAGAACCGCTTTCATTCTTTTTAAATACAAACTCAACATTAGGATTAGTAGTTACATTTTTTATTTCAGCAAGTGTAATACCAATAGCCATTCTATCATTTAATTCAATAATATCAGCATAACAATCTACTTCTTTATCATTTCTTAATACTTTAATATTTACTCTATCACCTACTTTATATTTAGCAATAATAGGATAAATATCGTCAAAATCATTAACTTCATCATCATTAATACTCTTAATAATATCATTAACTTTTAAGTTAGTATGAGAATCATTAAAAACATATGTTACAACTACATCAACACTATCAATACTATATGGAAGATTAGCCTCCCTAAAAGCCGCAATAACAGCATTATAACTAGTTTCCTTTAAATATATTTTATCTCTAAGTTCAATATCCTTAGCATCTTCATTTTCAATTCTCATATCATCAACACTTTCTAAATCCCAATCAGGAATAATGTATGATAATAATACATTAACTATAGTTCCATATCTAGAAGTGACATAAGTCATATTAAAACTTCCTTCCTGTTTATATGAAGAGTCTACTATAGTTCTATCAGTTAATTCAATTAAGCCACCAGGAGAATATATGAAATAATCTAATCTAATTGAAAAAATAATTAATAATGCAATTAAAGTTAAATAAAGTTTATAATTAGTTTTGAATTCATCTTTAAATTTTTTAATCATATTTATCGTCCTTATTTAATATTATATCACATATGAATAAATTAATGAAAATAACAAAAAATATTTTATTATCTTTAATACTAATAATATTTATTTTTAATATTGATATTATCATAAAATCAACACTAGATTCATCAATATTATTTTTCACAAAAGTATTTGTATGTGTATTTCCATATATTATATTATCAGATATATTAATATACTATGATTATCATATATTTTTAAAACATATATTTGGAAATATATTATCAAAAATATTCAATATAAATCCAAATGCAAGCATAATTTTTATTTTAAGTATATTTACAGCAAGTCCAACAAATAGTATATATATAAAAGATATGATTGATAATAAACAAATAGATAATTATACAGCGCAAAGAATACTTATATTTACATTTTTTTCATCAATACCATTTGTTATAGGTACAATTGGAATATCACTATATAAAAGCTTTAAAATAGGTTTATTAATATATTTAATAATGGTTATAAATAATGTTCTAATAGGTTTTATTTTAAGAAAAGATAATTATTCATATTTACCTAATTCAATAAAACAAGCAAAAAAAGATAATATCTTTATTATATTAAAAAAATCAATTTTAAAAGGTATAGAAACATCATTAATAATACTAGGTAATTTAATAATATTTACAATAATAATAAATTTATTTTTAAAATATATTAGTATAAATGAATTATACTCATCAATAATATGTGGAATATTAGAAATGACTAATGGAGTAATTCAAATAAGTTTATTAAACATAAATATTATTTCTAAAATATTATTAACTATTTTTATACTCAACTTTACTAGTTTATCTATATTATTTCAATCATTTAGTATTTTAAGTAAATATAATATAAATATTAAAAAAATACTAATCACTAAATTAGTATTCTCTCTTCCATATTTATTACTTGCTTTTATATTTCTATAGACGCGTACTGATATTCTCCATTTCCTTTTTCAAATACTCCAATCATATATCTAACTGGATTATCACATGAAGTACTTTTTGTATTAAAATTTTCATCATTACATTTTTTTAATGATTTCATATATTCAATTGTTCCACTATCATAAAAATTAATTGCACATTTTGGATTAGAAGCATCACATGATTGATATATATCATTTACAATGTTTTCTACTACATATAAGTGAACTAAATTCATTTCCTCAAAAACACTATTACAATCATACATTATTTGCCCAATCTTTGTTCCACCACACGCGTACTTACCTGTTGTATCTGCTCTAAAAGAAATATAATTATTATCTTTAAAAGTTTCTGCTGAAATTCCAGTTAAATTGTTACATTTAATACCATAATTACAAGTATCATCAGTTCCTAAATTACTAATTGCATATAATAAGTATTTATCAGATGCTTTATCATAATTTTCTTTTTCTTTAGTCTTTCTTGATACTAATGAATAACTAGATATTAACATAGATAACGATAAAGCTACTACAACTAATACTACAATACTTTCAACAAAAACAAATCCATTCTTTTTCATTTTTTCACTAGTCCTCTCTTACTATATATGGCTTATTTGCAGTTCCATTTCCTTGTGCTATAACACTATTTGCATTTATCGATATAACTGGTCTAATCTGATATTCATTTGTTGGTTGTGCTGACTTTAATACCCCTTCACCATCAAAATATATCATTTTTCCATCAGTAGAAAATGGTGTCATTGTCCAATAAGAATTTTCAGAAAATAAATAAAAATCAGTATTCTTAGTCAAACTATCAGGACCACCTTGATATGCATCACCTTCAACTTCTAAATATCCACCAGCTAAAACTATATCTTGGGCCGTTAATAAACCAACTGGATATAAAATATTATTATCTTTTACACTAAATCTATCATTATTATTAACACAATTAAAATTAATAATATTTTTAATATTTTCATCATTATTAACATCAAGATTTTTTGGATTTATAAATATAGGTGCTAACTCTATTGATTGATAATGAACAGAATCCAAATCTTTTTTATTATTACAGAAAACTGTATTTTTAGATATAGCTTCAGTATAATTTTTTTCATCAATAAATGTTTTTCTATACCAATCATTTAATTTTAAAATAATAGGACTTTGTTCATTAGTTGAATCAGCTTCAGGTAAAGAACCGTTAATAACTTTAACATATTCAACAGAATTAGTTGTATTAAATTTTTCTGTACCAATAGATATACTATTAAAATTAAAGTTTTCATCTTTTAATTCAGTACAAGTCTTCTTACTACCATTTATATTTGCAGGGCCATTATATACAACTCTAATACTTCCATCTTCATTAGTTCTAATTATTCTAAAACAAGATTTTCCTAAAATTAAATGATTATTTTCTACATCTCCTCTAAAAAAATATAATCTTGATGTATATCCATCTGCATTTTCATCAGTCAATTGTGAAATATCATATCCTTCATAATCTTTATTATCCATATAGAAAAAACCATTTTTATTATTTTGTATACTGTTAGATATCTTAAAATAATTAATCTCTAAATCACTGTTTGGCATATTATCTTCAAGTAATCTATTTATAATAGTAACCCTACTACCTTTAGCAATACCAATATCACGATTTATTTGATCATTAATTGCCTGTAAAAATTTATTTTTTTCAGTATATGTTCTTAATATAGCAAGCATTAAAAACATAAAAAGAATCAAAAAAGTATATACAAGTGTCATAGATATAAAACCATTTTTCTTCTTCATTTATTCACCTACTATCATTATTAATTATATAATAAAAAAAAATAAAAATCTACTATTGTAGATTATTTATTCTTATTAATAATATTTAAAGTAGAATACATATAATTATATGTGTCTTTAATATTTTTACAATTTAAAAATTCATCATTTATTTCTTCTATTTTAGGAGGTATAGATATTAAAATGTTTAAAAGCAACTTTTCATCATCTTCTAATTTATTATTTTGTTCATATATTTCAATTAATTTTATAAAATTTAATCTATATCCTTCCCTCTTATAAAATTTATATAAATCAAGTATGGGAGTATCAACCAAATAATTATCAAAACTTATTAAATAATTCTTATCCCCTGTTAAGTGATGAGAAAGTGATACATTATTATGAACAATACAAACTCTTTCCTTTGATTTATTAGATACAATCTTAAACCATTTCTTTAAAGTATTATATGAATATTTTAAAGCAGAATTAATAATAGAATAATTTCTTGCAAATAAATAATGTGATGGGCTCATATATATTTCTTCCTCAATACCACTTAAATAATCATTATAATATTTTTTTAAAAATTCTATATTAGAAGATATCATATCATAAATATCTCTATATTTATTTTTACTTACATCTTTATATTCAATAGTTTTATTATGAAGAGATGATAGTGTTTTCATTAATTCTTCCCCTGTATATAATTCATACACCTTCTTTTCTTTAATATATTCAGTTTCAAAATTATCATCATTAACATTAATTATTTTAGGATAATTATCAAAACCTCTATCATCTAGATAATCATATAATTCTTTTAATCTATCATTTCTTTTTTTTATGACTTTATCATCACTAATAATAACTTTATTTATAAATTTATTCATTTATACATGGAATAATTAATTTATCACCTTCATGTATTTCATTTATATCATTATATTCTTTTAATTCATTAATACTAATATTATATTTTAAGCAAATTGAATCAATAGAATCATTTTCTTTAACAATATATATTTTATAACTGTAATAATAATTGTCATTTTTAACAATATTAGTAATATTAGTAATATTTTCTTCTACATTAGTATTATTTTGCTCTAAAGATATACTATTATCTATAATATTCTTTTCATTTACTTCATTTTCTATTTCTATTTTATTATTTTCTTCTTTTATTTCAACAGGGTTTTCAAACTCAATTTTTTCCTTTTCTTCAATCATTTCACATGTAAATAACAAATCCACTTCAGTATTTAATTTATCTTTATTAATTTCGTATTTAAAGTCATCTATGTCTATTTTAATAGTATCTTTATTTACTTTTTTAGATATAGAAACTGCAAATGGAATATTATATACAAAATCATCTTCAAGTACACTAGCTTCAGTCATTTTATAACTACCAGATAGTGTAACATTTCCCTCAATTATATTATCTTTTATATTATAATTATGATCTAAATCTATATTTGTGATTTTACCAATAATAGTTTTAAATAAAAGATCTTTTTTTATTGGTATTATTTCTTTCATATATTCTCCTTTCATTTAATCATATGAAAAGAAATATTCTTTTATGAGAATATTTCTTTATATATTTGTAAATAATTAGAGACAGGAACAAATGTTATTGATGCTTTAATATCTTCATCAAGCCATTCAATATCATTTATATTATCTTCAGGTATATACATCTTTTTAATATTATTACGTTTAGCTGCAATAGCTTTTTCTTTAATTCCACCTACTTTTAAAATATCACCTTTTAATGTTATCTCACCACTCATAGTAATAGAATTATCAATCTTTTTATTTTTAATTAACGATAGTATTGATGTAATAATAGCTATTCCAGCAGAAGGTCCATCTTTAGAAACTGCTGAGTCTGTAAAATGAATATGAAAGTCATTTTCACTAAATATCTTACTATCAATTTTTAATAGATCAGAATTGCTTTTCAAATAACTAATAGAAACACTAATGCTTTCTTTAATAACATCTCCAAGAGATCCAGTAAATGTATAATTCCCTTCTCCTTTATACATAGATGACTCTATATCTAAAATACTACCTCCTCCATTAGAACAAGCAACTGCATGAATAACCCCAGTATGTTTTATTTCTTTTAATGGGGTATAACCATGAAGTTCACGTTCTAAATAATGAGATAAATCTGTATCTTTTATTCTAATACTAACAATTCTTCTAGAAGATTTAATATGTTCTGTAATAGTTTTTCTAATAATTTTATTTAAACATCTTTCAAGTTCACGAACACCAGCTTCATTAGTATAAGAGTTGATTATTTTACAAAGAGCACTTCTTTCAAACTTAATAGCATTGTTTTTAAGGCCATGTGTTTTTAACATATTAGGTATTATATAATTTTCGCATATGTATAATTTTTCTCTTTCTGTATATCCAGAAATATTTATTATTTCAAGTCTATCCATTAAAGCATGAGGAATGGATGATGCATCATTTGCTGTTAAAATAAATAAAACCTTACTTAAATCAACTTCTTCATCAATATAATTATCAGTAAATCTCTTATTTTGGCTTACATCTAAAACATCAAGAAGAGTTGATGCTGGATCTCCTTTATAATCTTTCTTTAATTTATCAACTTCATCTAATAAAAATACAGGATTATTGCTTCCACATTTAATTAGTGATGAAACAATTTTACCTGGATTTGAACCTATATATGCACGTCTATGTCCAACTAATTCTGAAGAATCACTCATACCACCTAATGAAATCTTAACAAAATTTCTATTAAGTGCTTTTGAAATTGCTTCAGCAAAAGTTGTTTTTCCGACTCCAGGAGGTCCAACTAAACAAATTATTGGACTATTTATATCATTAGAAATACTTTTTACAGCTATATACTCAATAATTCTATTTTTAGCATCTTCCATACCATAATGAGAAATATTAAGTTTCTTTTCTATTTTATTTAAATCCCTTTCATCTTTAGTTTCCCTATTCCATGGAATCGAGAGCAAATACTCAATATAATTTCTAATTATACCTGCATCAGGACTCATTTCACTCGATGCATCAAATCTATCTATTTCACTATATAATTTATTCTTAATTCTAGTAGGAATATTTTCATTATTAACTCTATCTCTTAAATTAATTACTTCTTCACTCTTAGATAGTCCCTCACCAAGTTCATCTTTGATAACTTTAAGCTTTTCTTTTAAAATATATTCTTTTTCAGACTCATCTAAGTTCTTTTTAATTTGTGTTTCAATATGACCTTCTAAATCAATAACTGCACTTTCAATAGCAATTTCTTTAATTAATAATTTACTTCTACTAATAGGTGAACTATCAAGCATTAATGATAATTTTTTATCAAAAGGCAAAGTCAAAAATGCACCAATTAAATCAGTTAATTTATCAAGAGAAATTCCTGGTCTCATCTCAGACATAATAGAATTAGTTATAAATGGATTTTTATTTACATAAGCTTCTAATTCACTCATTAATTTTCTGGTATATGCAGTTGTTTCAATTTCACTATCTACATAAGAAATATTAGTAATAATACTATCAAGTACATCACTATCATTAGAATAATTAACATAACTAATAACTTTA
>Ga0247611_10006876_pt1 | contig 14466 bp, 21 predicted proteins | sample 177DNAGHGhighgp2_FD_192422 | JGI IMG/M metagenome (GOLD analysis project Ga0247611, IMG submission 192422) | Sheep rumen microbial communities from Palmerston North, Manawatu-Wanganui, New Zealand - 1770 DNA GHGhigh gp2 | ecosystem: Host-associated > Mammals > Digestive system > Stomach > Rumen...
AAAGTACCTAACGGCCCAATTGTATACATGTATACACATGTGTCGCTTGTACTAATACGGTAATACAATGTGCGTCATCATAGACTGATATTATTTTATTGTGTATACATGTATGCATGTGTACAAGTTATATTATTTTATTATTGCAATGGAGTTGCATTTATGCTATAATTTCTATGTGGGAGATTGCCCACAGAAAGGAGTTATATTTATATGACAGATTTGCAGAAACTAAGGAAGTATGAGCGCGAACAGGCTTATAGAGCAACAAAGAAAAGCGTTTGTATGGTGTTTCCCAAGTGGTGTTATGACGCTATAAAAGAGGCGGCGGGCATTGCCGGAGTAAGTGTAACACGGTTTATGGTGCTTGCTTCATTGCGTTTGGTATGGGACATGAAAGAGCATGGGGTTGAGTATTTTGATAGTATATTCGGGCGAGAGGGGTTATATTATGTACACTATCAAGATAAGACGCTATAAAAGCGGCAAGAATGGTGCTACACGCTATCGCTTCCCTGTACGCATGTTTGCAATCTTATTTGCGTGTGGGTATCAAGCCGCGCTTCAAGACGCTAATCACCCGGAATATTATGTTTCTGTGTATGACGAAAATGGCGATCTTATCAAAGACGCGCCAGAGCTTGAAAGGATGGTAAACGATCAATGGAATTAGAAAATGATTATAGGTGTCTCATTAACGATATTACCGTAGCTATTAACGGTATGCCGGGGGGACGTACTGACGCAGTTAAGGTGTATGCGTCTACTGCTTTTCTTGACAGATACAAGAGGGGCAATCGTTATCCCACAGGTGTAATGGGAGTTAGGATAATACCTGTTGTTTCTAATGATATTTTTTATTGCGTGGGGTATGGTCATTATGAAACAAAGTGACTTTTACACCGCCGAGGGCTGGATAAACACCGACACTTTGTTCAATGACCCCGCAACATTTATTGTATGTACAGGCGGTCGTGGTATTGGCAAGACCTTTGGTGTGTTGCGCGAGATACTACAACGGGACATGCGCTTCATTTATCTACGTAGAACGCAAAGTCAGATTGATACCATCAAGCTTGCAGAGCTAAACCCCTTTAAGGCCGTGAACGATGTTTACGGTTATGACATTGTATCTGCCCCGCTTGGCAAGTACATGAGCGGCTTTTACCATAGCGATGAAGAAGGAAAGCCCACGGGCGCGGCAATCGGTATCGGTGTTGCCTTGTCTACAGTATCAAATATTCGTGGTATGAGCGCAGAAGATTTTGAGATAGTGGTATTTGATGAATTTATCCCAGAACGCCATGAGCGCCCCATAAAGGAGGAGGGAACAGCCTTTTTAAACTGCATGGAGACTTTCAACCGTAACCGTGAACAGCAAGGAAAGCCCCCGTTAAAGGTTATACTCTTATCTAACTCTAACGATCTTGACAGCGAAATACTCCGCGCTATTGGTGCATTGCGTCCCCTTGACGAAATGATAAGAAAGCGCAAAAACTACTTATCGTTATATGATGGTGAATTGAGTATATACAGGTACTTGGATTCTCCTATATCAGCTAAGAAAGCAAAGAGCGCTCTATATCGTGTAGCACACAATGAAGAATTTTCAACTATGGCGTTAAATAATGAGTTCAGCGCTTCCAATTATGAGAACGTGCAGCCGCGCAATCTTAAAGAGTACAGACCGCTTGTATCTATAGGTAACTGTACGGTGTACGAAAGCAAGGGTGATTTAGACTATTATGTTGTAGGTGGTGTAAAGGCTGAAAAGGTATACACGCTACTTCCCAACAGTCAAAAAGCTTTTGTGCGGCGTTATTGGTTTTTGAAAGAAGCAATGTTAAAACAGCGGGTGTATTATTCAACAGCTCCCGTAAAAATTGATTTTGAAAAGGTGTGGTAGTTATGGCAAAGAAAAGAGCAAGTAAACAGGTTAAGAGTGTTTCCGTTAATAAACTTATGCGACAAATTTCTACCGGGAAACTAACATATGAAGATGTTTTAAAGGAATACGGTAAAATGCGTGAAACTGCAATGAGCCGTATTAGACGCATTGTAAAGAGTGATATTCCGTTTTATACAGCGGAAAGGCCACAATTTTCAACTGTAAGACAGATAAAGGATATGCGATCGTTAGTTAGGGAGTATGTAGATTTAGCACGATGGATGGCGTCTCCTTATTCTACAGTAAGCGGGCGTAAGAATACCCGCAAGGAAGCTATAGAGACTTTGCATAAACATGGTTATGATTGGGTGAATATTTCAAATTATCTTCAATTTGTTGAGTTTATGCAGTGGTTTAAAGCATCCGAGTATTCTGCCAAATATGATAGTAACGCCGATATTATCGAGAACGTAGCGGAAGAAGTAGCAAGCACCGGATTAAATCCAGATGTTGTGTTTGCGTTATATAAGGAAAGAATGGGCGTGTCTTAATGGTATGGAATATAGACCATTACCCTTTCGACAAGCTACACTTTACACATGCTCGGCGCCGCGCCGGGGAAAAAGGAAACTGGTACTATGCTGACTGTATTTGTGCCTTTGACATTGAGACAAGTACCATTGATGTAGACGGTCAGCCGCAAGCCTTTATGTATGTGTGGCAGTTTTGTCTTGGTAAGGATGTTATCATAGGCAGAACGTGGGGGGATTTCAAATTCCTGTTATACAATCTGCGTCAGCGGCTTGGAGATATGCGATTGTGTATCTTTGACCATAATTTGTCCTTTGAGATGCAGTATTTAGCGGGCGTATACCATTTTAATGATTATGAAGTGTTTTGCACCGATTCACGAAAAGTTTTGAAATGCACCATGTATAACTGCTTTGAGTTTAGGTGTAGCTACAAAATGACTAACTTAAGCTTGGACGCATTTACCCGGCGTTACAAAGTGGAACATATAAAGCGTTCCGGTGTGGGTTTTGACTATTCCAAAGTGCGTTATCCAGATACCCCATTGACCCATAAGGAAATGCTCTATTCTGTCTATGATGTGCTTGGCCTTGTAGAAGCGGTACAAGCGTTAATGAAGTTGAACAACGATAACCTGTACACGCTTCCTTTGACAAGTACAGGCTTTGTGCGGCGTAATGTCAAAGAAGCTATGCGCGACTACCACTACCAGATGCAAATGCAATGGCCCCCATTCCGGTGCTATCAGCTATTGAAAAGTGCTTTCCGTGGCGGCAACACCCACGCAAACAGGTATTACTCCGGTGAAATACTGGACAATGTATCGTCTATGGATATATCCAGTAGTTACCCGTCACAGCAATGTAATAAGCTGTTTCCCGTGGGTGAATGGAAAGAGTGCATTTCCCATGAGATAGCATACATGCATAAGTTGATAGACCGGGGAAGCGCGGTAATTATGCATGTGGCGTTGTATGATGTAGCATTGCGAGACAAATATAGCCCTGTGCCGTATATCCCTATAGCTAAGTGTATGCGGCTTGTATTCCCTACGATGGAACATCAGCACATGATCTGTACCGATAACGGGCGGGTATTGGAAGCGGCATACATTGAGATGTGCATAACGGATATTGATTGGAAAATTATTGACGCTATGTACACATGCCGAATGGAAATTATCGAAATGTACCGTTGTTGGTATGATGCTCTCCCTTTACCCATCCGTCAGCAAAATATAGAATACTTCCGCAAGAAAACAGAATTAAAGGGTGTAGTGGGTCAAGAGCTATACTACCACAAAAACAAAGAGTTGCTTAATAGTATTTATGGAATGTCGGTCCAAGACCCGGTAAAAGAGCGTATCTTGTTTGACGATCTTGGGTATACAACCGAAACTAAGAAAACCCCGCAAGAAATATATGAAGCAAAGGCAGGTGTAGCTTTTACGCAATATGCATATGGTGTCTGGACAACAGCCCACGCAAGAGCGTCATTACAGGCGGGGCTTGATATGTGCGGGGACAACTTGGTGTACTGTGATACCGATAGTTGTAAATACCTTGGTACTGTCGATTTCAGCAAGTATAACAAAGACCGGGTGGCGGAGTGCATGGAAAGTGGAGCATATGCAACAGACCCACAAGGTGTAACACATTACATGGGTGTGTATGAGCCAGATGAACAGTATAAGAGGTTTATAACTCTTGGCGCTAAGAAATACGCATATGAAGATATGGACGGACAGCTTCATATAACTGTATCGGGCGTATCGAAAAAACAAGGTGCTAAAGAGTTAGCCGCTAAAGGTGGATTAGAAGCGTTCAAGCCGGGGTTTATATTCACGCAATCGGGCAAGACGGAAAGTGTATACAACGATCAAAAGAAACCTATCATAACCGAAAGCAACGGGGAGATGCTGTCATTGACTCGCAACGTGGTTATCCGGGAAACTACCTACACACTTGCTGTTACCGGTGACTATGCAGAACTGCTAAACGTTAGTGCAAGTTGCCTTAATAAAGTCCATAAACATTGGCGAAATTGCCAATTGCAATTATAGTATTTCTGTGGTAATCTATAGACAGTTAAAGGGCGAAGCTATTGCCCGGAAAGGTGTGTATAACATGGAAATTACCCGGAATCTCTATAAGGTGACACATACTGATTACACCGACAGCAAGACCGATGTTTTTAATGTGGTTGCCGCTAATGAAGAAATGGCCGCTCATTACTGCAAGTTGTGGCGTGATATGTTTACCACTGTTGAAGTGGAGCTACTGAAAATTGATGTTGTAGCGCCTTTCGGTGTTCGTCAAGCTTTCTGGAATGTGTGAAAGGAGAATATACAATGAATCGTCATCAGTTAATTGTTTATCTGACTAAACGCTGTGAAACTAATTGCAAGTTCGCGGATGAACTGGATAAAGCCGGTTTTGACATTGATTATGTACTCCATATCATCTATGGAGCCGGGGAAAGCGCCGCCGCCGCAAATGTCCTTTTAAATCTCAATAAGTGTTAATCCGCTACAGCCCATGTTTCACGTGAAACAATGAAACGTGGGCTATGACGGGGGAACACCCCTATTACAAAATGCACATCATAAAGCTGTCCTAACGGCTAAACGGGGAGAAAGGAAATACCATGAACATTATCCGTACCAACATTGACACCGCCGACAAGAAGAAAGTCTTCAAGCTGACCAAAGCGGACGCCCAGCGCGTACAGGACCTTGAACAGGGATGCAGTTTTCCGGTTGACAGCTACGCCCTGTATGAAGAGGACAAGCTGAAAAAGGACGGTACTGCCGAAAAGCAGACGGTGCTTGCCGTTATTAGCGGCGGCGTAAAGTTTGCTACGATCTCGCAGACCTTTATTAACTCCTTTATGGAGTGCGTTGACCTCATGGACGGAGAGCCGTTCTCCATCATCATTACTGGCGGGACTTCCAAGGGAGGCCGCCAGTACGTCAACTGCGAGCTTGATTGTGACTGAATAGCCCATAACCTAAATAGAGGGTACTACTATTGGAAGTAGTACCCTCTTTCTTTATCTGTAGAATACTCGCATATATACCGTCACTGTGCTCGACTGATTAGGGTCAAGCGTTGCTTTCTTTGCGTCACTTCCCGTAGCTGTCTGATTAACCACGCAGTACACAGTTTCGGTCCCCACATCAAACGGGAGCATAATAGAAGCGGTCATACCACTATTAAGAATGAATGACTGCCCGATATATGGTGCTGTGCCTGTAGTGTACACACGTACCAGTAACTCATGGTAAGCGGCGGGAAGATTGATTACTCCGCCCTTTGTAGAAGTATAACCCGCAAGTCTCCATGAAAGAGCGCTGTCAATCTGTGACCCGATGGAAGCGGACACCTCTTCAATGCTGTTCGGAAGCGTTGTACCGACTGCCGTTTCCAAAGCGGTAATACGATTCTTTACGGCTTGTGCCAGTTTAGCCCAAGTAACAGACCCGTTAGCTACTTGACCTTGATTCTGTTCCAGAGTGTAAATGCGGTTATTCAATCCGTTCAAATACTCTTGAAAATCTGTGGAGCAATCGTCCCATGTGATTTTCCGGTTAATAGCGGCAATTACATCTTGTGCCAGTTTTGCAAGAGTGATAGACCCGTCTGGAATAGAAGTAGCGACAGCCTGCTCCGCAAGGGCTTTTGCTTCTTCCGCTGTGTCAAGCGCGTTGTCAGCGGTTTCTTTAGCATCGCTAACGGTTTCCTCAATCTCGGAAAAATCCGTTTGGATAGCTTTGACAATACTGATAGCGGGTTCAAGTTCTTTTATTTTCTTAAGAATCCAATTTAAATTGATTTGCTCGAAGCTCGTATAAGGATATTTGAAGAACCCCATATTATCACCCCTTAAGCAATGTTAGCGTCATACAGTACTTTACCAGCTATAAGAGTATCGGAAGTAAAGCCAGTAATGTATGGGTCAAGGTTTTCGATTTGTGAAGTACTGTTCACAAAGGTGTACAGTTCAAGCGGCAGACCTGCGTTTTTTGCCATTGTGATAATATCACTTGTGGCGCGGTCTATCCATGTGTCAAGGAACACTTCGTTGGTATCCAGTTTAAGCGTTGCGGCCTGTGTAATAATGGACTGGGTAAGCGTATTATTCAAGATACCAAGTCTTGCGCTATTATCATAAGTCTGGACTTTTGATACGTTGGCATATCCGCCAAACCACGTACACTTATGTTGCATTTGGTATTTGTGGACGGTATCAACAAGAGCGTTAATCTGCGCGGTTGTTTGATTTGTTTTAAGCTCGATGTATGGGTGCAGACCAATCTTGCGGCAAAGCGCAATAAATTCTTCAAACGTTGCTAAGTCTGCATGAACAGTCTGCATTTGTGCGTAGGTAAGAGATTGAACAGAAGTGCTGACACCGTTGTATGTTGCATATTCGTCATGTTGAAGAATTGCAACACCATCCTGTGTATACTGCACATCAGTTTCAACATAGTAAAAACCATGTGTTTTGCTTGCGCGGTATGCGTCAATAGTGTTTTCCCTTGCCCCGTCAACTTTATAACCCCTGTGATTGATTGACTTGCAGATTTTATCATACTGGCAAAGGCTTTCGTCCGGGATAAATACGCTTGCTTCTGCTGTGCCGCCTGTAGCTATTACATTACCCTCATAGTCATAAATTGCCATTATTCCACACTCCCCTCATAAATTCTAACGCCGCTAATTACCATACCTGTTGTGTAGTTGCCACTTGTACCACCCAAAACAAGAAAACCGCTTGCATATGTTGATTGCATCGGAATACTGAATGTTCCGACAGTGGTAAATACACTGCTTCCAATATCTGCATAAGATAAAGTTACATTGAGACTGTTGTCAACATACAGACGAATTGTTTTCCCGTTAAAGAATGTAATGGGATAAGTATTGCGATCTAATGAAGTAGACCATGCCGCACCCGAATACAAAGACCATCCGTTGTTTCCGCGATAAACAAGTAAAGCCGCCGCTCCCGACCCTGTTGACGTATCAGACGAATCAACGCAAAAAACGCGAGAATGTGAAGATTGTGCGGCCATGGTGTCAGATGACATATCAATTTCAATAGTGCGATTTGCTACAGAAACCCCACCCGCAGGTGTAAGCATTATTGCTTGATTTGTGTCAATAGCTACGCCATTAGCAGTTATTTCCATAGTATTTGCGCTTGGTAATGCCGTAACATTAGAAACGCTATCTGTAAATGACTGTTTGAAGTTCCAGTTATAAATCGCTTCATCCGTGGGTTCCGGTTCTTCATAATGCGTTACCTCGACAACAAAAGTGGTGCTTTTACCGCCATACGCCACAGTAATAGTGCTGTTACCTGCCGTAAGTGTACCCGATAGCGTGTAAGTGGTTATAATCGCACTTGTGCTGTTATCATAATGAGCGGTAACGGTAAGATACTGACGCAATACAGACAGATTATCAGTATCATAAATAACGTTGCTACCCTGTGCAAATACCGCGCTGATAGATACCAGACCTGCGGGTGGATAGAAAGCGTTATACAAATCTGTGTAATAAGTCTGCCCATTACCGTCAATGTATGCAACTTTCCGCGCCAATTGGAGCAAAGCCTGTTTCATAGCTTCCGTAAGTCCACCCTCGCCCGGTTCACCCTGTGGGCCCGGTTCTCCCGGTGGCCCTTGCAAGGAAGTAACAGAATCACCAATAAATATCAGATTGTTATTATCATATTGTGTAATAAGCATAATAGACAGCACATTCTGATATTTACCGATAACAAAATCGCCCACTTGCGCATCAGGAATTAAGGCAAGTGATACGCAGTACGGAATAGTTACACCGTCAATAATAGCAGAAGTAATCCTGACATTCTCGCCGCCGATAACACTGTAGCCACGCTCTCCATCAAATACGCCGTTTTCCGCGTCTGATTTAAGCTTATTGCATAAGTCAAGCACCCAATCCATATTGATTTTCTGAAAATCGGTGTACGGATATTCATTCTGAAAGATTGCCATATTATCACCCCTTAATAAATTTCGATGCAAAACCGATTTTTGAAGTCCTCGGTTATTACATCATAAATGTTATATCGTGCCACGTTTCTTTCCTGTTCAATAAGCTCTTGGGAAGATGTAACACCGATATTACCGGAAGTGTTTTCCGTTACAGTTTCAGATTCTTCCCCGGTGTTTGATGCGTTGTCAGAAGAACCGCTTGTGCTGTTGCTCTTGTCCGTATTCTTGAAGCTGTCAGAATTGAAAGAAGTCTGTGCCCCGATGCTTTCGGCGTTGGAGTTACTTGTCGATTCCGTGGTACTGCTTGCGTTTCGCTGTCTTGTAATAGTGCTTGTCCTGTCGTAGTTGTTAATGGGGTTATACTCTAACTTGGTAGTAGCAAGCAATTTTTCAATGACGCTTTGACAGTTACGCGACCACACGCCAATCATCATTTGCATAAAAGACCAATCCGGGTACAGTAGCGGGAAGTCTCCGCAACGCTCCAAGATGTTAATAATCAAGTTACTTTTGACAAGCTCCGCAGGTAGTACCAGATTATCAAACAGCTTGTCATTGTAGTTATACAGGCCGACTATCGTTACTTTCGCTTTCGCCATCTTCTTTTAGCACCTCTCTTTCATAGCGTTTCTTGACGGTAAGAGACAGGCCGTATTTAGCGTTTACTTTATCAATGCCAGTTTTAACACAGTCAAACATAACATCTACAAGGCTTTCGGTTTCCACATCGTTTGCGCTAATTTCCTGTTCGGTCATGTGCGCTTTCTTATTGTAGTTGGTAGACGGAATACCGATAAAGTTATTGAAGTCATTGAGTTCTGACCGCATGTTTTCCAGAATATCCGTGGCGATGTAGTTCTGACGGAGATTGTTTGCAAAGCCCTCCCAAAGCGGTTTTCCGGTTTCTTTATCCCAAAGGTTACGCCCCGCCGCGACTGCCAGATTGCCCTCTTGGATAAAATCGACTGCCGCTTTGAAAGTCTCAGCGGCGTTTTTGTCTGCCGCGCCAATGATATAGGCAAGCTTGCTATTGGCAAGGTTCATCATAAGCGCTTCATGCATTAACGCCAGTCTTTCAGCCGTAACAGAACAAATGTCCAGAATACCGTGAAAATTGGGCTGTAGCTTGATAAGCACCGCGCTGTCTTTCACGTCCGGATGTTTTTCCCTATTCCAGGCATCCGCAAGCCAATACCGCCCCGTTTCATCAACAGGAAGCGCGGGATTTGCCACAAGTGCCGTAGTAGGGGCGCGGTAGATATTGTACCCAGACAGATTGCACTCTTGCGGGATAACCCCAAAAATCTTTGACTTCATCACGCATACAAAGCCCCGGCAATACAGGATATACATAAAATAATTCATGTCCCAATTGTCCGGGATATTACCAAACTCCAAGACCGACATAGCACGTTTGAGCAGGTAATCAGTATAAAACCGGGTAATAAGTGCGTCTTTTGCGTGAACGCTTCCCGGAGATACTACGTTCTGTAGCTGTGTTGCATAATCGTAATAAATAGGAATTTCCATGTTTACCCTCCAAAGTTATTCCATCTCAATTTGAATAAGAGCCAGATAGGGAGATTTCCGCTCGGTGTCGGAGTACCGTTAATGACATTGTACCATTTACGCGCCGCCGCTTCACGCTGTGACTGTAACGGCGTTCCGCGCTCATAGGATTTTTCAAACGCCATTGCGAGATATTCCGGGGTCTGTGTACTTGCGGCAAACTGTTGAAAAGTCATGTAATTGTATTCAGCAACGGGAATCCATTGTGTGTACCCGCCGTTATACTCATACATGATACGATCAAGCTGTTTATCGTAGTTCGTCTCCCAATCCGACCCGGCCCAGTTTACAAAGTCGATACGGCTTGACCCTGTCCACTGTACCAAGCCGAAGCCATAGTTGGTATCGTATAGGCCGCTTCCCACTTCCGACTGTGCCGGGTTAATATAGCTTTCAATATCCATATTGCCAAGCATACCCGCAATGGCGTTGTCCGTCCATCCCTGTTGACGGAAATAGGCGGTAATAATCCACACGTTTACCTCTTTCCAAGAATCAGACAGGCCAAGATTCTGATTTGTGCGGATTGCGTTCCAGTTACTCATAGTAGAAACCCCCGGACATAAATGCCTCAACCGCGCTTTCTTCAATGCTTGTAGCAATAGAGGAATGGAACACGGGATTTTCACACATCACAAAGCCAGAAAGAGTGTTGATAGTAAGATTTCTGTAACAGGGAGAGCCGCGCTTTTCCGGGTTCATTTCGCTTATGTGTTGAAACTTTGCCATCAACTGTATATTCTCATTAGCGCTTGAAAAGTTGCCAACAGAGCCAGAGTAACTAAGCTGTGCAAGAGCGGCTGTAGCTGTAGGAAGCGCGGCGTTGATAACATCAGAAGCGCCAGAAACAACGGAAGAAAGCAAAGAGCGCCCCTTGTCTACAATATCGTTACCGATACCGGACAAGCTTTCCTTGAGCATTTCCTTTACTCCGCTTTTTGGCTCTCCTGTTGCATATGCGCTTAAATCCATCCCAATAGGGCCAAAGTATTTTGACATTTCATCACCCCCGGAATTTTGCCGCGAGAGCATCTACACCAGAAACCGCCCCGGCAATCAGAGCGTTCTTAAAGTTTCCCATATTAGCGGAAACTTGACCAATGGGAAGCGATACACCTATTTGCGCTTCTGCTACCAAAAACGGGCTTCCCCAGTTGTATTGCTCCGTTACGGTTTTAGCGGCTAACTGTAGGACAGCATCACCCGTCATAAGATTTGTGGACACCTGTATACCAAGAGTGTCTTTTTCCGCAAGCTCGGTGGAATCAATCTCAAACACGCCAAACGGAAGAAACTTCAACATATAGGTGCTATAGGGTGAAAACTGCGTGTACAGGCCACGCCCCGAAATTTGTGGGTGCTTGGGTATGTTCAACTCCTTTGAGCGCCCCACCCATGCTGACCCAACTGTATTAAGAACACGCGCATTACCCGAAAGGCTGAAAGTCCACCATCCAAGAGCAAGTTGCGAAGTTACCGCGCCGCCAGTAAATGACCCTGCATCAATGGGAAACCAACGGCATGAAGTAATGTACTGTGTGGGATTGATAAGCGCTTTCTGCAATTCCTCAGATATTTCAGTAGTGCTAATGTTTGCCCACGCAATAGAGGACAACATACTATTCATAAAAGCGTTAAATACCGCCATGCTCATAGCATAGTATGTCACCGCGCCAATACCAGAAGCAGACGCGCCCACCACACCAATGACAATAAGGCCATTTGCCCCGGTTGGAGCCGCGCCCCAAAAGTCAGCGGGTGTGAGCGAATCACTACCCCGTGTTACTGTGCCTGTCGTAGGGTATGACGCATCAATAATAAGAGGGTTATAATTTGAGTATGCGCGGCTTATAAACTGACTTGTACCCCCGATTTCTTGTTTATAACTTGCAAGCACATCGACCGCAAGCACCGCATACCAGAAACCGCTATCATAGTACCAATCCGTTATAAAGTAGTACCTACGAAAGGACTCAATATAACAGTAATTGTAAGTCGGCGCTACAAGTTGATCGGTAAGATTAAATTTCATTTCAAAGCCGCTGACAGAAAAGGCACTTTTTAGTTCACCCTCAAAGTAAGCACCCACTGTGTCGGGCTGTTTTGTAGAGTTACGGCGTTTGTCAAATGACCATAAAGCTATACGTATCAAATAATCACTTCCTTTACGAAAAGCCCCGGATTGCTCCGGGGCTTGATTTAGTTAGTCGAGAGTGAATACAAGAATATTCTCGGTGAAGTCAACGTAATTACGCCATCTCCAGTTATACCAGAGGTTTGTGTACCGTCCACGAGCGTTCAGCGGCGTTGCGCGCATACCCTCAGAGTAACGGCGCACACCCATTGCTTCATCGTCGCAAAGAACAGCAAGCACATTACCCACAGTTGCGTCAGCAGTAGCATTAACAAGAGCGCCATCAGCGCCCATGTAAACGGGCTTTCCTTTGACGGACATGGGAGTGTTGATAGACTGCCAATATGGGACAAGCTCCACGCTCTTAAACTCCACACGGTTATCATGGTAAGTAGTGGAAAGGACCTGCGCTTCCATCTGCCGCATTTCAGGGGCGTAAATGTAAAGCACCTGCTTATCATACGGCGTGTGACGGGCAACCTCTTTACCAGTCACATTAAGATGGTAAATGACAGAACGCTGTGCAAGCATGTCACGGGCAATCTGAATACGGGCAAAAGCCCAACGCATGAAAGACGGGTAGTTAGCCGGGAGCATTACCGTAACATCAGTAAGCTCCTGCCCAGTTGCGGCGTTGTATTCAGTCAGCAGACGGATACGCTGTTTGGGCTTGTTAGCACCCACCACGCCAAGAATAGCGTTGGCAAGGTTCATACGGGCGATATTCTCGGTTTTCTGCTCATGCTTGTCAGAAAGATTCTGCAAAGCACCCGCAAAAAACTCGCCAAACTCAGCCGGGCCACGGAAAGCAACTTTAAGCTGTTCTTCAGAACGGGTGATGTAGTCCTGCACGATGTTCTGCCCATAGAAGTTCAGCTGCAGAGTCTTGGGTTTGCGGACAACATACTGGTCAACAGACTGACCGTCCGTAAGGGGATAACCAGCGTCAGCCACAAATTCATCATCACAGAAATTGATTTTGCGATCCCACGCGCCAAACTCGGCATCAGTTTTCATCATGGCGGTAAACTTAGCGTAATAGGGTCGGACGGCGAAAAGCGTCCTGTCAAGCACCTGTGAAATGCCCTGTGCGATAGGGTCAACACCAGTAAGCAAGGCCGTCTGTGCCACGCTGACAAAGGTTTTATAGTCCACCGCTACCAAATCCGTTCTACCCGTTACCTGTGCGGCAAGGGAATTAAGGACGGCGGCAGACTGTTCAAAAGTAAGATTGTTTGCCATTAGTTCATATCTCCTTTACTTATTTATTACCGAAAACGCCCTGTGCAAGAGCGTCAGCGGCTGAAAGACCACCGGGCGAATCAAGGCCCGTTTTCTGCACGTTGGACAACTGAATTGCGGCAGTTAGTGCGGCAATCGCGTCAAGCACCGCTTTGTTGTCATTACCCGATTCAGCGGGTTTAGGCGGTTCCGGTTCAGCGGGTTTAGGCGGTTCCGGTTCGGGCGGGGGAGTGGGATTTTCTACCGCTTCCATTGCGGCAATCTCATCCTTGGTATACCCCGCATTGATAAAAGTAAGACGCTGTTCAATAGTCATTACTACTTATCCTTTCTTGAATTTAAGATTGATACCGTTATATTTTTCAAGATCAACTTCAACGGTAAGAAAGTTGTCCTTTTCCATTTCACGTTCGCGCACAAGCACATTGACGATTGTTTGGATTGCGTTAGCATCATACCCAGCTTCATACAAACGTGTACGCCGCTCCGCCCCATTCCCCCACTTGCCGTCAAGCACTTCCTGTGCAATCTGGTAGTTACTCTTTTCAGCCATTGCCTATGCGCTCCTTAATAGCTTCCAAGACCTTAGTATTATTGTTCAACGCTTCAACCCACTTGTCCGATTCTTCCTTGTGACGTTCGCGCTCTTTCTCCTGTGACCAAAAGAGATACAGACAGCAAGCAATGGGAAAAGCATAGTTGCCAATAAGTGTCTGCCAGTCCATCCAAACTTCCCACACTTTCAACAGTATTTTCCACATCACGGTCTAACTCTATAAGACAGTACATCATAGTAGCGTGATGTTGAATATAATAGAATAGGGGCGTTTATGACCCGCTCAAGGCCATGCACACGGGAGCGCGCCCGTTGAGCTATGTGCCGCCCCTTATCTTGAAGATAGCATATTTACATAATATTGTCAAGAGAAATTTTGAATACTTGCACACATGCACACATGCATACATGTATACACAATAAAATAATATCAGTCTATAATGTAGCAAATTGTATTACCGTATTAATACAAGCGACACATATGTATACATGTATACAATTGGGCCGTTAGGTACTTT
>Ga0247611_10006877_pt1 | contig 14464 bp, 23 predicted proteins | sample 177DNAGHGhighgp2_FD_192422 | JGI IMG/M metagenome (GOLD analysis project Ga0247611, IMG submission 192422) | Sheep rumen microbial communities from Palmerston North, Manawatu-Wanganui, New Zealand - 1770 DNA GHGhigh gp2 | ecosystem: Host-associated > Mammals > Digestive system > Stomach > Rumen...
GAGAGGGTAGGACTTGAACCTACGACCTTCATCTTATCAGGATGACAATCTAACCAACTGATATACCCCTCGATTATATAACTAGTTTGTGGAATTCCGATTCTTCACCACACAAGTTTCTCTAGACCTCCTAATATGCTATGTGTCCGTTATAGGAACAACGCTACTGAATACGCTTGCCAATTTGTATATCGTACTACGGAACTAGCTATAGACTTACCGTTTCACAGTTTTTCTTAAATTCTTCTAGAGTACCATCAAAAATCCAATCTGACACCCTATCATCTTTTGCATTCTTTACTGCAATTGTAACACGAGATATGCCATCTTTCTCTTCCTCTTTGATGTGCCTAATATCTTCATATCTAAACATTGCAACTTTTACGCTTCTTGTCGGAAATCTCACTTGCAAGAATAATCCCTTATCATTATAATTGTAATTCATACTTCTTTAAAAGCCTCTATAAAGTGCTTCAGTATTGTTGCATTCTCAAGAACACATGTTGGAACTGCATCACGTAGTGCATCAACATCTTCCCTAAGAATCATTTCTCTTACCTTTGTTGCTGAGAGATTGTTGTGAATTGTTCCTCTAGCATTGAGTTTAAATGAAACAAAGTCTCTCGTTATAAAAGGTGGAAACCACTGCATGATTATCTCAAATCCATCAGAGTAATATATTGTAAACTCTGGAGATTTTGTATAGCCAACGATGTGACTGTAAAGATAAAAACCCCAATCATGCGAATTATCCGATTCATCTGTGAGGTCAGCTAAAGGTTTAATATTAATCCTCTTTGCATCGTCACCAAATGCTTCAGAAATTGCCTTATTAGCCAATTCTAAACGCATTGCAATCGGTATAGGATTCCTCTTGTTTAACTTGTCAGCAGAACCAACCAACAAAAGCACATTCTCGTTTTCATTAAGGGCTTGCCTTATCAACTCCAAATGACCTTTGTGTATTGGCTGTATTCTTGCAATAATTACACCTACTGCCATTATAAATATTGTTTTATGTTCAAAAAGACGGAAGCGATTTTCAGAAAATTCGAATTAAAAGTTCGGTCCTTAAAAATAAATTAACTTGCTGTCTGCTTCCTTGGTGCTTGTGATAGGATTTGAACCTACTGTACCCCACTATAAGATGGCGTGTGTCTGCCGATATATCACCCCTCAAGCATGTTTCGCCTACTGTACTCTTTCAAGCCATCGCAGACTTGTCTTGCATTAACGTAGTTAAGACCAATATACGGCATTCTTAACCTAAAGTATGCTTACGGTGGGGTTGAAAGAACTCTTTTGAAAAACGAACAATTTCCGCATAACCCCCAAGCGACTTATGCTCGTATTTTTTCACTCTGCAAAGATATGAAAAAAAATTGGAATATCCAAATTTATTAACACTCTTTAAGAAAAAAGTTGGGCTGGTGGGAGTCGAACCCACGCTCCCTTGCTTGTAAGGCAAGTGCTTTAAACCACTAAGCTACAGCCCAAAATTTGGCACGAACATTTTGCCATATACACATATAGAATCTTTATGTTAAGCGAAACAACCGTAGTTGAAAGGGGCTTGCACCCTTATCCTTCCTAGATGCTTTATACAGGAATGCTTTATTCTCTACCTTGTATATTGCTAGACAAACTCAGTGCCTTTGTATCAGTTATAGTCTATTACAGACCAACCTTGCCTTTGTATTTATAAGCAAACCAACCGATAACTCCACCTAAAATGAATTCAAACATAGTTGTAATATTTTAAAAGATTAGGCAATTAATTTGATATTGCAAAGATATAAAAAATATTTTTAATTTCCAAATAAAATTACCATCTTTCTAATTTTTTAACAATCTCTTCTTTTTCTATTTGAGCATTGAACTTGTCTTGCATCAATTCAGCTTGAATCTCATTCTCAAGTTCATCGTAATCATCTTCGTTATATTGCTCATGTAAGCCATACTTTTTCTTACGAGGCCTCTTACATGCTGGTTCGTCACACTTTACTGCGTTTTTACCATCACCCCAGCGGAACTGTAGCCAACCCTCGTATTCTCCGTAATCGAATACATAGTCTTTTGGTATCTCATCTTCACCCCTAAAAAGTTCATCTAACATTCTTAATGGAATTTCTTGTAGAGTCCAAGGATGGTCAACAGTGTTTACATGAAATTTATATATTCCATCGTTTCCAATTTTTAAAACTCTGCTTTTTTCAAAATCTAAAACCATGTATCCCCAAAATCTATCATGAATTTCAAACACCCATTTTTTGTCGTGCCACTTGCTACCAACTATTTCTTCTTGATGTGGTCTTGGCGTATCTGCATATACTTCCTCTATTAGTTTAGTTTCTTCTTTCCATTCTTTTTCTGTATCATATTCAGTCTCACTATGTACATACTCTTTTAAGTTGTACAACCCTTCCATTTTTTTATCTGATAATAACTTACCCCACATTGAGAATATGACCATATATCGTTTTGTATGCTTCTTCATATTTCTTTTCTTTTTCTGAAAGATGTCTTTAAATCAAATCCATGAGACAATATCTTTCCCTCATTGGTTTGCGTCTTAATACCATCAACAGAGCCAAACAAGTCTATAAAAAGAGTATTCTTAAACTCTTTCAAGTAATCTTTCTTATAACCATAATCCTCTAAAGACACAATAAGGTTTGAAAGCAACTTCTCAAGGTCTTTAACAAGGTGGTCTTCAATACCATTACCAATCAAATCCCAAGGTCTTGTTTCGTGTCCAATTGATGTGTCATTAAGTTTGGCTAAATATGTAATCTCATAGTAACCACCAGTGATACCAATTACGTGCTTGCACCTTATACCGACTTCATCATGTACCTTTTTAGCTTTTATATGACTAACGTCTTTATAGTAATAGAATCCAAGAGGTGAAATACATTTAGCATCACGTCCACCTTTACCAGTGTAGCACACTACCCTAGAATCGTCCTTAATAATTCTTTCACCCTTGGTGAAAGATGTCATTGTACTATTAATTCCGATTTTAATGCAGTTTAAGCCTTTAACCTCTACTTTCGCAACAATCACGTCACATTTGCTGAATAGGATTTTTCTCTTTTCTCTTATTTTAACTGCCATTAGTCAACAAAACTTTCAAAATAATTTTTTACAGCCTTAAACGGCCAAAAACAAGTAAACAATAACAATAATAATACTGCCATTGAATCTTCTGCATTGCCATTTGCTTTTTCCAATTCATATTCAGGCTCGTATTCATCGTGCCACCATATGAATGTCAGTATAATACCAACGATTAAATAACCAAAAACTAATATACATTCTAAGCTCATAACAATAAAATGGGCTTCCTCTACCCATCACGACAGTTAACGGTTTTTGTAAGTTCAAGGTACTTATAGACCAAGCGCAGTGCTCTGTTACACCGTAAACACCGATAAGGATTATAGCTCGCAGGGTGCGATTCGAACACACGTACAATTCATTTGGAGTGAATCAGATTAGACCACTTTCGTTTACCTGCGAGTGTATAATTTACATTTCTAAAAATTTTTTCAACTTTTCTTTAGTAGTTGGCAATTCATAGTGCTTAAACCATTTAGCGATGGTTTTGTCAGACACACCATAGAGTTTACCAACTCCACGAAAACTTCCAACTTCTTTAAACACAGAACACAATGTTTCTTTTGAAGGGTGGTTAGCTATCCATCTTTTTTCTTGCAGTTCTAACCACTGTTCCTTCTTCATATATTTTTTTGATAGAACTCTGTTATATTTTGTATTATTTTCTCTATTAGCATTTTTACCAGCATATGTATCAGTAAGCGAGTGGCAATTAGGACATAATATTTGGATATTTTCTATTCTGTTGTCATTATGTATACCATTTATGTGGTGTATTTGCAAAGATATTGGTTCTCCTTGCCATTCGTTTATTCCACATCTTTCACATTTTTTCTCTTTTATGCCCTCTTCTATTAGTCTATCTTTAAGTCTAGTTGCGTTTTTGTAGGTGCTATTTTCAACTAAAATTTCTTCAAGTTTTAGCTTCGGATGAAATTTACAATTAGAATAACCTTTATAAGAGAATTTAAGCTCTATACCAAGTTCTTGAGCAATCTGCCTAATTTCTTTGTAATCTTCTCCACCTACGTTTTCAATTCCCATTTTGCGACAAAGGTCTAGCATGTTAACACATTTGTCAGCATTTTCAATAAGTTTGTCAATTGCGTATTCACGTTTCATATCTATAATCTTTTAATATAAATATCACGTAAATCGCAAAAATCGAACTTATTTGGAAATTTATTTTTTGGTTCGATTTCCTTTAAAAAACCTAGCCACTTTGGTTTGTAAATTTATTTACTGACATATTATTTATCTTCTACATACACACCACAATATTGAGGCTTGCCCAATTCAACCCATTCATCGTGAGTCATAATGTGATATGTCTTGTGTTTCGGTTGTTTTTTGTCACCAACACTACTAATATCCCTTGTCTTAGAGTCAACAGACTTTATGATGTCTGGTATTCTATAGCTTCCCACCATCTGTTTAATCAAAGACGCATAGTTCTTTGTGAAATAATACTCAGAGCATGTTATCCACAATGGTTTACTTGTGTTACCACGATGTATTTCAACACAATCTGGAATATCGCAGTGGTATGGATTCTTAGCAATACCAACAATTGATATGTCTGGTCTGTTGTATTCTGTCATCAGAGCATTTGCAAGACGCATACCAATTCCAGGAGTTCTGTCTTTTCCATTTTCAGACAGCCAAACGAATCCGTCAACAATGATTGTATCAACGTCATCTAAATCTAGCATCTTCAAACATTGCATAATACATGGTAATTCACGTTTATACAATTCTCCTGGTTTATACTCCGCATCAATTGTTTCTCTTTTACTTGTGACGAAATACTTTACTTTTGTGTCTGTCCAACTTTCAAATACACCGCCAACAGTATATGAATATCCATCGTAATAGTATGTATCAAATGCAACAATCATCCTAATATTTTTTCTATATCTTTTTTCAACCCATAAAAATTCCTTTTTAATGGTAATGGACAATAGTCAATAATTTCACCAATCCCCAAAAGTTCTTCTTTTGTGAGTTCGATGATGTCGTATTTATCGTTTAAAGTATCGTGAGCAATAGACATAATTACGTTTATTGAAGGTATCCGTGTTCAATTAAATATCTCTCACCCTTTTTAGTACAGCGATACGCAGTCCTAACAACTTCGCCAACTTTACATTTTTTCAAGGGCTTTGTAAATTTCTCTATTATGTAATCATCTTTAATCAATCTCTCAATTGAATAAGAAATACCATAATCAGAGATAGTTTTTAAACAAGGTAATGCACTTATCTCACCATACGACATTGGAGCAGCATGAATACTAGCCAATATTTTTTCTGTTATTTCTAGCATAACTCATATTTTTATCTATGTTGCAAAGATACGAAAAAAAACTGAATTAGCCAAATTAATTAACATTATTTAGGAAAATATTGGAAACGGAGTCATAAATCCTATAATCCAATCTCCTACGATGCCTACCTCTTTTTTCCCTTAAAATTTCATCTTTCGCTTCATCCAATGAGTAAGCACCCTTTCGCTGCCCAATCTCTACATCTTCACGTCCTTTTACGTAGCAGCATACGTAATATATTCTATTCTCATTCATGTTAGAGCCTTCGGTGGGACTCGAACCCACGATATACGATATTACAAGTATCGCTCTGTAGCCGCTGAGACACGAAGGCCTTATTTTAATATGTTACTTTCTCGCCACCAAGCATGATATACTTATCTTCAAGTTCATCATATTCGCTCATAAGGTCATATATTTTTTCACGGTATTTGTCATATTCCTCAGAACATTCTTTATAATGTGCTGGGTGGTCCATTCCCCACAGTGCATCCCTCATCTTCAGTGCTGCATTAGCGATTTCAATTTTCTTTTCTATGAGCTTATGTTTGAACTCAGCAGCCTTATTAATAATATCATGCTCTTTTACACCTTGGTATAAATGCTCACCTACTCTTATTGAATAAGATTGTTTCTCTTCATCATAGGATTCTATTTTACCAGTAAGGCGTTCAGTTCCTTCATATTGTAGGTCGGTATTACAATAGTAATCCCATATTTCCCAATTGAAGTCTACCGTTTTTCCAATTTCGTATTTCATAACATTCTTTTTTTGTACACCGTGTAGGACTCGAACCTACGTTGCGTCTCCGCACAGATTAAGAGTCTGTTGCATGACCTCTCTGCCAACGGTGCATATGAGTTGTGCTTCCACAGGGAGTCGAACCCTGCTTTTCGGTTTAAAAGACCGAAGTAATCCGTCTGTCTCCAGGCACTTACCGATATACGATGGAAGCGTATCGTGCGCCTAGAGGGATTCGAACCCTCGACCCCAAGATTAAAAGTCATGTACTCTAACCAACTGAGCTATAGGCGCATTGCTTATTAAAAGTTTGTGCGCCCAGAGGGATTCGAACCCTCGACCCCATGATTAAAAGTCATGTGCATCTACCAACTGAGCTATGAGCGCATAAAACCAAAGTACTCCTAAAGGGATTCGAACCCTTAACCTTCGGCTTAAGAGGCCGCAGCTCTACCGTTAAGCTATAGGAGCATTTCTATATCTTATTCATAACGCTCCTAGCCCAACAGTGTTGGAAACCGACAGAGCGTTACATCTGTTTACGTTTTATGCACTTTATCTTTCTCATATGCTTATTCTTTTTTATTTTGTTTGTTACTTATTTCAATTATTTTTTGTTTAAATTCCTCAAGTGGTTGGCACTTTTCGAGGTAAAAATCTTTATTTCTGTTATTCACAATATCATCTATCTCTTTTAGAACCTCTTCATCAGAAGCCTCTCCTTTATCATTCATTTCCTCTAGTACGACAACATATTGATAGAGTTTATAGAAGTCACGTGGACGTATAAGTTTATAAACGTCATCACCAATTTTAACAAAATTTCCAGTGTCACATGTACACATTAGGTTGACGTTATACTCACGTGCAATATCTAGATGCCAAGGAGAATAAGAACCAGTTCCACTCGGTTTAAATTCAATATCTAATTTCTCCATTAAGCAATCTTGATTAGGGTGTCATTATCATTTGCCCTTCTAATCCACCTCATAAGAAGCAAACCCTTTTCTATCGGCTTAAATGCAGCAGTCTCTCCAACATCTTTTTTGTCGCTCAAGTCAATCTCAATCTGATACTTGTTTCCATCAACACTAGTGATGTGATATACTGCAATTCCTCCAGCCATGATGTACTGCAACTGGGCAATACCCTTTACCAATGGCTTAATATCCTCTACAATCATATTATCTTATGGTTTTTTCTGTCTAATTTAAATTTATAATCGCTCAAGTCTCTAAGGAATTTTTCTTTTATCCCTAGCTCCTTTATGTCGAATTCTTTTTGCTTCCTCTTGAATATTCTATAGTCTACATAAGCCATACCAAAGCTTACAATAGTCATTATCCAATGTTTATGGACAATACAAGCGAAACCATTGAATACCAATCCAATCGTCATCAACATCCATCCCATTAGGACTTTTTTTCTATCTGATTTCCAGCTAAATATCATACCTATGTAGATGTCAATGATGCCAATTGTCCAAAAAATCCACCAAATCGTACTCATAACATTAAACTTATTAAATATGTTAGGATTCCACTCTCCCAAATGATTGACATATACTTCTTATGCCAAGTTACACTCCATCAAGTTTATCCAATTTATTTTCTACTCTCCTATATACGCAGAAGAGAAGCCCAGTCAATAATACCTCTGTCATACTCTACCTCCTTGTTTTAATGAAATTAGTTTTAGCGGAGAGTGCAGGATTCGAACCTGCGGTACACTTATGATGTACGCCTTCTTAGCAGGAAGGTGGTTTAAGCCACTCACCCAACTCTCCTTTTGTTACTAGTAGTGATGGTAGGACTTGAACCTACGGCCTTCATCTTATCAGGATGACAATCTAACCAACTGATATACATCACTGTATAAAATACCTACATTCCACTATCTCGTACAACTCTACAAGGAGCGTCTTTAACATCCCACTCTTTAATTATCGACTTGTGGTTGCCTACGATAACTTCTTCAAGCTGTTACCCTTGATGTTTCCTTCAGTATTATAATACTTTGTTAGTGTTCCTTTATAATATTTTATTTTACGTATGTCTTTGCGGTGAACTTTTGATGTTATTATCTTTTCTTTAAATCTATCACTTTCATGTACATAGTAATGGCTTACACCTTTAACTTCAAGATATTCACCAATAAAACTTGCACTACGAATATGGCATCCGCCAGCCCATGTGCCATCATAAAGTTCAACATACCTTACCTCAAATGGTTGATGATTTTTTAACCAAATAAATTGTTTTTTAGTCATTTTATATCAACCGCCACCAACTATATTTGTTACTCCCCTAATGTTGGAAGGGATGCTTTTCTTATCATTGTCGGCAATAATTCCCCACAAGGAATAAACCCCAACTTACCATAGAATCGTCTTAAATCTTTTACCGTTTTATGCGATTCGTCATAATGTCCTCTAGGCATTGGATGGCATAGAAGATAGAGATTATAGTCTTTATATACCCTAATCACCTCTTTCAGTAGTTCTGTTGCAACACCCCAACCGCAATATTCACTGTCAGTTTCAACTCTGACGATTTTGGCTAGTTTATTTTCGTTACATAAATGCTTGTATCTTTCATACTCAACATTTTTAGTATCAACTATAACTTTGCCAAGATGCACCCAATTATGCTCTGCGTCATAGGCATTAAAACACCTTATACCATCAAGACTAATATACCATTCTATCTTAAATAAACTACTTCTATCTTCAAGCATATTCTTACCATTTGTAAGTTAATACTAAGCGGAAGCGGAGGGATTCGAACCCACGAGACGTGTTACCGCCTGCTGGTTTTCAAGACCAGTGCCATCAACCACTCGGCCACGCTTCCATTTAATTGTGGAGAAGATGGGACTCGAACCCACGACCCTTACAAGTTACCCTTCTGTTTCCTGTATATCCTTTTAGAGTTCTCGTTAAGATTACCGAATGTATCCGTTAACGAATGACAGTTTGGACATAACAGTTGAAGATTCTCCTCCTTGTTGTTTGTGCAATCTCCATCTATGTGATGAATTTGTAATGGAATTTTATGTGTTACTGGGTTTTCCTCTCCCCATCCACATATTTGACATTTACCATTATTCTTTTCGAATAAATACCTGCGTATGTGCATTGATATTCCATACTTACCAGTAACTCCAGATTCATCACCATTTTTCCAACGTTCAATAAATAATTTATATTCATGTTCGTGCTGGCAATTAAATGAACAATATTTATTATCAGAGGTATATCTATGTTCAAATTCTTTGCCACAATTGGCACAAATATGAGTTTTGCGATTACCTTTATTGAAATGTTCATTTGGGTTTATTTCTCGCCTTTGTTCAAGCTCAATACCAAGCTTCCTTGCAGCCTTCTTCACAGAAGCACCAGTAACGCCATACTGTCTACCAATGCGCTCATATGATACTCCCTCACTAATCAGTTTCTCAAGAGCTTCCTTCTCGTTAATCCAATTTATTTTCATTTTCGAACTTCCTTTATAATAAATATAACGAAAATTACTAAAAAATCAAGTATTCGAACTAACTTTTTTATGTGGAGTCTGTGGGATTCGAACCCCTCTGTGACAGTGCAGATGTCAAGTGCTAGCCATTACACTACAGACCCCAAGCAATGCACAGCAGCAGTATCGTTGGCTTAGTGCTTCCTTACGGCTGGATAAAACAACTGCTACCTTGAACGGACGTATGGCTAACGTTGTGGGTTACTTCGTCCCACTTCACAGTCTAACAACTCTAGCCACTCATATGTACATCTTTGAGTGTTGTTTAAGACCCACGTCTAGGTGCGAGTTGCTGGGAAGGAGAATTTCGAAATCTCGACCTGATGATTAACAGTCATCTGCTCTGCCTCTGAGCTACTACCCAATATTGCTGGGAGTGTGGGACTCGAACCCACAACCTGAGGCTTAACAGGCCCCTGCTCTAACCATTGTAGCTAACTCCCAATATAAAAAAGATGCTGTGTTGGAGGCGTGAATCTCTCTCCCACCTTGACCTAACTACCCATACGAATAATATGAGTGCTAGAGGGGTACGACTTTCCACATTTAATCTACTTCAACGCATTTCGAACTACGCCTTTTCGAACACCTTTTGTGGATGCAATAGGATTCGAACCTATGATTTAATTACCATCGTCATGGGTGTAACGCCCCCCATCGCGCAACTCAGATGGTCACTCCCCAGAGGAGTCCTTACACGCATCCATTTTTTTTATTTTGTTTAAACAGTACCTTACATTTAATTAAACTACCTTGACAGCAGTCATTGCAAGTCCCATATATATTTTAATGGTCTTACGGCTTCGTTTGGGATTTGTTTATTAAGATGTTTAATACGTTTGTCAATATATTCTCCATTAGTGGAATCCTCTATAAATTGTTTCCCACCATTATGCCATAATTTATAAATTTTATATTTCATTGTATTATTTATTCTAGTTTTATTAATCCCATTTCTAACATTTTATGGTGATTTGGGCATAACCAAACTAAATTGTTTTCATTATTTATCTCTTCAATAGTTGCATTTCTATCAAACTCAAGAATACCTTTTAAATGATGTACTTCTAATATATCATCAAATTCATGATTATGGCAATATGCACAAACTTTTTCTTTTTTACTCTCTTCTATAGTTCTTCTTGCATCTTTTCTAATATCACCACATTTAGAAGTAAGATATTTTTTTCCATCTACGTATGAACCAAGAGTTCTTTTTTTAATACTGTTCCTTTTTTCTGAGTTTCTACATTTAGAACATAATTCAGATTCACAGCGTTTTAAACCGCCACATCTAGGGCATTTATCATATCCCCACTTTTCTTTATTTTTAACGCCTTTATTAAAATGTTCGTTAGGGTTTATTTCTCGCTTTTGCTCAAGCTCAATACCTAATTTTTTAGCTGCTTTCTTAACAGCATTTCCAGACACTTCATAATGTCTTCCAATGCGCTCATATGATACTCCCTCCTTTATAAGTTTCTCAAGAGTTTCTTTTTCATTAATCCAATTTACTTTCATATTCGAACTTACTTTATTATAAATATAAGAAAGTTTCTAGTTATTTCAAGTATTTGAACTAACTTTTTTATTTTTTTTTTTGCGGTCTATGAGGGAATCGAACCCTCCTCCTAGCATAGACAGTGCCATATCCTAACCGATGAACGAATAGACCATTTTTTCTTTGTGGGGAGGGGTGGACTCGAACCACCATTGCCAGATTTTCAGTCTGGTGCATTGACCATCTTTGCTACCTCCCCATTTTTTTTTCTTATTTATGCCGTTATATCTCTCAAAGGTCTCTGTAACTATTTTTGTGCAAAGATACGAAAAATTTTTTTAATATCCAAATTTTTGTAAATAAATTAACTTTCCTTAACCTATAGCACATAAAAAAGCTGCTGATTACTTTTTTGGAGTTCATCAACAGCTTGGGAAATATATAGTGAAGTAAGTGCCTATTTACATAATCTTTCAAACCTCCATATCACCTTCTAGCTGTCCTAGAACATCGTTAGAATTGAACACAACTGTATCGTTCCATTTACTATCCGCAAATGAATTAAATGTTGACTTTACGATATTTTTAATTGTTGTATTCATAATATAAAAGTTTAATTGATTTTTCTATAATTATTAATTAACTCTAAAAAGTTTCGATTTTTACGAATTTTTTTTGTATTTTTTTTATTTAAGTTCGTTTCCGACCTCTTTACATCTGATTTTAAGGTCATCAACGTACCTCATTGCTTCTTCGTTACTGTTGAAGTAAAGATATTCAGTATTCTGAGCAATATGGTAAACTATTACTTTTGCTTGCTCATATACCTTGCCATCAATTCGGCAGTTATGCCAAGAATCATGCACTGCCTTATCTAAGGTCTTCAGCCCATCCCAATACTTAGATTTATATAAATCTTCTCTTACCTTATAAGGTATAAGTGGGATTATCCCAAGCCATTTCCAAAATCTCAAATTTCCCTTTCGGTACTTTAGTTCTGATTTAAGCTCTTTTAAAGGGTAGAAGTAAACTCCTTTTATGTCTTTGTATTCAGCTTTTGACTTTAAATTTAAACTACTGTAATCATTCATTATTCGCTTATTTAAGTTTCACAATGCAAAGATATATATTTTTTTTCTAAATTCCAAATTTTTGGAGAACTTTTTTCAAAAAAATTTTGTACACCCAGTAGGACTCGAACCTACAGCCTTGGCCTTCGTAGGACCCTGCTCTAATCCATTGAGCTATGGGTGCGTCAAAAAGGAAACGTAGGTTTTCAAGCTTGCTTATTCTGCTGTTACCATGAGGGTGGTATTTCAAGATTGACTCCACACGTCCTAGCGAACACGCTTCAACGTCTCCCACCTATCCTACACTCACATGCCATTGCTACTAAACCTTCACAAGAGTAACACGTTATGCAGCCCTAGCCTTATCTTTTGGAATTGTAACGAGTTAAGATTTCACATGCTGTACGTTTCCACTTTATATAGTATCAATTGCGATTTTAAGAAAAAAAGGAACGACCAATTTTATGTCTTGGCTCGACATTCGCTCCGAAGAGCATAGGTAAGTGCCTCGCAATGATGATTTAACGCTTCTCTTACCTTCGTCTAGTCTGAATTAAAATAATGATGCTTATAAATTTAAATCAAACTGCTGTACGTTCCTACTGAGACGCAGCTAGGTGCAACTAGGCTTCCTAGATACGTTTTGTGATACCGCTTTAAACCTCGTGAGCCATTGTTAATGCGCACACGCTCGACTTCCACGAGTATTTACGTCTTTGGTTTATTGCGGTTGTGATGAGGGTGGGACTCGAACCCACGACCTATTGCTTAGAAGGCAATGGCTCTAATCCACTGAGCTACCCCACCATTCCAAAAAATCTGATACACGAGAGTTACTTTAGGCTGCATAACCCTCTCCTTTGAGTGAACTCTATGCCAATTATATTCACTTCACTCTCTATATGACTTTCCTACTCGGCTTATCAAGTATTTGTGTGTTGCGTAACCAATTATTTCACAATCCATGAATATCCAAGCGTACTAATCATCCAATCCTCTCAGATTTTATACCTTTATTCACATTCGTGAACCACAATATTGTTATATTTGCTTGGGTCATAATCACCATGAATGAACGGCACATTTGGGTCAACCTCTTGAGCGTTATGAATACTATGTATGAATGCCACCAAGCTAATTAAGACTAAAGCTAGAAATATATACAACGCAATTGTCATAGTTTATTTGTTTTTAATTATTTCTGCTAATTCGTCCAAATCCTTTACAAAGGAATCTCTGTTTTCTTCCTTAGACGGTCTATTAGACCACTTGTTAAGGAGCTTTGATACCACCATGAGGACAAGTATCATGATGAAAGCCGCAAACATTAAAAATAGTAATCTTCCCATATTAAACGTTTTTTCGTAATGCAAAGATATGAAAAAAATTTGGATTAGCCAAATAATTTCACATTTTTTAAAGAATTATTTTTGTTTGATGTAATTGTTCCAAGAAAGTTGTATTGAAGGAATGCCTCTTTTCAATCCCTCTTCTCTCCAAGCCTTAAATGCATCATAAGATGGATTACCCATTCTTCCTAATCCTTTAAAGTTCTGTTCTCTTTCCTCTGGTGTATAAGGAGTAAACTGGTCTACGTTACCAAAAGTTGCTTCTTCAATTGTTTCTCTAATGATTTGTCTTATTCTATCTTCTGAAAGTTTCATAATTTAAAAAGTTGATACCTATTATTTAATATATAATAAATATCAATTTCTTTTCTTTTCATTATATAATTCTCTTCTCCTTCTATTTATTTCTTCATTATGTAGTTTACGATATGCTTTCATATATTTTTTATGTTTTTCTTTATTTTCTTCTTGATATATTTTTCTTTCTTTTTTATGGCTATCATTATATTTTTTATAATAATCACATCTTTCTTGATGGTGTAATTTACTATACTTTTTATTTTTTTCTAGCATTTTTTCTCTATTTTTTTGATAATGCTTTCTACTATATTCTGCTCTGATTTGTTTTCGTTCCTTTTCAGTTAGAACTAGTTTTCTAATATTTCCAATTTCACCACCACTTGTTTTGTTTAAAACGTTATAGAAACCATTTTCTCGATAATAACTAACCCAATACTTCTCACGTTCAACACCTTCTTCAACAGTTAAATTATTTTCAATTATAATCATTTTAGGGTGTTCAACGTGATGCTCACTACTGAAT
>Ga0247611_10006879_pt1 | contig 14463 bp, 19 predicted proteins | sample 177DNAGHGhighgp2_FD_192422 | JGI IMG/M metagenome (GOLD analysis project Ga0247611, IMG submission 192422) | Sheep rumen microbial communities from Palmerston North, Manawatu-Wanganui, New Zealand - 1770 DNA GHGhigh gp2 | ecosystem: Host-associated > Mammals > Digestive system > Stomach > Rumen...
AACGTCAGCTGTAAATATGACGACAGATCTACAATTTAAACAATACACGGTCAACGTAGATTTAAGATGTGAAAATATGACAGATAGATTTTCAACAGAAAATGCGACTGCTAGATTAACTAAATCCATAGGATTATTAACGGAATCTGAAAGAGGATTAATGGGTACTGCATACGCAGGAGATACAGTAAATTATTATTGGGCTCTTTCTCCTAACCGCTTTTACTACTACAATGCTAATGTCCGTGTCGTTTATACTAGTGGTAGTACGAGCGACGGCAACGTCGATAATAGTGTCGGGGTCCGTCCGGTAGTAACACTCTCTGCTGACGTGAGAATAACAGAAGGAGATGGAAGTTATGATACACCATACGTTATTGGAGATAAGATAAGTAGGTAAGCGTCATCACTTTTTCTCTTATTGTAATAAGAAATGATTTTATGAGATAATTAGTTTATAAAATTTGTAATTATTTTTACAAATTTTTTTTATAATTTAAATTATATGATATAATAAAAATGTATTTAATTGTGGAGGAAGTATGTATAAGAATATTTTATTAAAATTAAGTGGTGAATCACTTATGGGGGAATCAGAAAATATAAATAAGGAAAAGACTCATGAAATCGCAGAATTAATTCGTCAAGTACATGATATGGGAATTAATATTGGAATAGTTGTAGGTGGTGGAAATTTCTTTCGTGGAAGAAGTCACCAAGATATGGAAGCAATAAATGCTGACTCTATGGGAATGCTTGGAACTACAATGAATGCACTTGCTCTTCGTGATGCATTTACTAAAGCTCATATTCCAAATGTTATCTTTTCACCATTTGATTTTCATGAACTTATTGAATATCATAGTGAAAAAGAATTAAAAGAACTTTATAATTCTGGAACAGTAGTAGTATTTAGTGGAGGAACTGGACATATTGGTTGTTCAACAGATACTGCAGCTTCAATGAAAGCTATAATGATAGGTGCTGATGTAATAATTAAACTTACTAATGTTGATGGGGTATATGATAAAGATCCAAATAAATATAGTGACGCTAAATTATATAAACATTTAACTCATGAAGAAGTACTTGCTAATCCTGAAATTAAAGTTATGGATTTAAAATGTATAGAAGATTGTAAAGAAAATAATAAAGATATTTTAGTTATTAATTTTAATGATAAAGAAAACTTAATAAAAGTACTTAATGGAGAATCTATTGGTACGGTGATTAGTAATGACTAATGAAGATAAATATAAAAAATATAAAAGAAGAAAAATACTAAGATATGGCATGATTCTATGTAGTTTTATGGTTATTGTTTTAGAATCATTTGCTTTATTTAAAGTTATATCTATGTATTGGGGATGTATTCCTTTCTTTTTATCATTTATATTTAAATATTTTTATGAAAAAGATGATTTTAAAAAAGATAAATCAAAAAAAGAAAAAAATAGTAAATAGAATTATTTATTATTTTTTTTCATATTATTTCTTGAGGTGATTATGCTTACTAGTGATATTATTTCTTTTGTAACTTTCTTTGTTACTTTAATACTTGGTATTATTTCTAAAAGAAATAAGTTTATTAGAAATGAACTTATTCCAATTCAAAATATATTAATAGGTGTTATAGTAGCGTTTATTGAATTTTTAATTACTAAAAATTTTAAAACATCAATTATGTTATCAGGAATACTTGCTGGTGGAACTTATGATATATTTCATAATTTAGAAAAAATACTACAAAGTAAATTAAGTTAACTATCATTATGATAGTTTTTTTTCATATAATTAATTGGTGATTATATGAATAGTAATGTAAGTAAGTTTTTAAAAAATAATAAATCAAAGAAACATATTATTATAAAGTTTTTTAATAAATTATTAGTGTGTTTTATTTTATTTATTATTTCTTTAATATTAATGAAAACTAATCCAAAATTTAAAGATTTTATTTCTAAAAATCTTAATCATAATAATATATCTTTTGCTTATTTAAATAATTTATATAATAAATATTTTGGTTCTGTTTTACCGAGTGTTAATGTTAATAAAACTGAACCAGTTTTTAATGAAAAATTAGAATATTCTAGTATTAATAAATATTTTGATGGTTATAAATTATCAGTAAGTGATTCTTATTTAGTTCCTATTATAGAATCAGGAATAGTTGTTTTTAATGGTAAAATGGATAATTATGGTAATGTTGTAATTATAGAAGGAAAAGATGGTGTTAATATATGGTATGGTAATTTAAATAATATAAATGTTAAATTATATGACTATGTTAATATAGGTGAATATATAGGTGATTGCAATAAAGAATTATATTTAGTTTTTAATAAGAATAAGGATTTTATTTCATTTGATGAATACTTTAAAAATTAAATTTGATAATTCTTTTTATTTTTTTTTATTATTAATTTTATTAACTGGATTATTTAAACAATTTACTTTTGTTTTTATTTTATTATTTTTTCATGAATTGGGACATGCATTAATGGGAATAATATTTAAATGGAAGATTGTTTCTATAACTTTTTATCCTTATGGAGGATTAACAAAATTTTCAAGTTTAGAAAATAGAAGTATAAAAGAAGAATTAATAATATTAATATCTGGGCCTATATTTCAAATAATAACTTATTTAATAATAAATATTTTTTTTAAATATGATTATATCTATAACTATCATTTAAGTATTATATTATTTAATATGTTACCAATAATTAATTTAGATGGAGGAAAAATACTTAATTTGTTATTAAATAAGATATTTAATTACTTAAATAGTTTTTATATTAGTATATTTATTTCTTTTTTAACAATTATTTTTTTAATTCTTTTTTGTATTTTTTATTATAATAATTTAAATCTTTTTTTACTTATTCTTTTATTAATATTTAAAGTAATAAATTGTATTAAAAATATAAAATATTATTATAATAAGTTTTTATTAGAAAGATACTTATATAATTTTAATTATAATAATATTAAAATAATTAATAATAAAAAATCTTTTTATAGAGAAAAAAAACATTACATAAATTTTACTATGGAAAAAGATTATTTGAAAAAAGTATTTAATTTTATTGAAAAATAAAAATAGATATGATAATATAAAAATGATTATAATAATTAGAATAGAAGAGGTGTATCTATGAATAAAAAAGTTGTATGTGGAGTTTTATTTGGACTTGCCGTTTTATGCTTTGTTGGTGCTTTACTTTTAGGTAATGGTAAAACTTATAAAGTAACGTTTGATACGGATGGTGGTAGTCATATTGCTAGTCAAGAGATAAAGGGAGGAAGTGTTCTTTCTAAACCAACTGATCCAACAAAAGATGGTTATGAATTTTTAGAATGGCAATTAAATGGTGTTACATATAATTTTAGTAACAAAGTAACTGAGGATCTTAATTTAGTTGCTAAATGGAAAAAGAGTATTATTAAGCATTTGGTTATTTTTGAAGTAGAGGGTGAAAAAAGAACTTTAGAAGTTGAAGATGGAGAATTAGTTGATATTCTAAAGCTTGATTTCCCCGAGAAGATTGGATTTGAAATTAAATGGGTAAATGGTGATAAAGATTTTGATTTAGAAACTGAAAAAATTACAGAGAATATTACTTTAAGAGGAGAATATTATGAGGTTAAAACATATTCAGTAACATTTGATACAGATGGTGGATCAAAAGTAGAACCACAAATAGTTAATGAAAATAGAATGGCTAAAGAACCAACACCTGATCCAGAAAAAGAAGGATATACTTTAGAAGGTTGGTATTTAGAAGATAAAAAATATGATTTTAAAGAAAAGGTTACTAAAGATATAACTTTAAAAGCTAAATGGAAAGAAGATACAAATTTAAAGAAATATGATGTTAAGTTTGATAGTGCTGGTGGAAGTAATGTTCCAGCTCAAAAAGTAATTGAAGGAAAGAAAGCGAAAGCTCCTCAAAATCCTACAAGAAATGGATTTAATTTTGATGGATGGTATTTGAATAATAAAAAATATGATTTTAATACTGAAGTTAAAAATAATATAACATTAGTTGCTAAATGGATTGAAAAAGTATACTATACAGTATCATTTAATAGTAAAGGTGGAAATCCTTCATATAATAGCCAAAAGATAGAAAATGGTGGTAAAGTAACTTCTCCTGGAAATCCTACTAAAGATGGATACGTATTTATAGGATGGACATTAAATGGAAGCCCATATGACTTTAATAAACCAGTAACTGCTGGCATAACATTGGAAGCAAATTATCGTGAATTAAATAATTATACAGTATCATTTAATTTAGATGGAGGAAGTCCTAATTATAATGCTCAAACTGTAAGAGAAGGAAATAAAGCTACTAATCCTGGAAATCCAACTAAAAATGGATTTACATTTCAGGGATGGAAATTAAATGGTAATAATTATGATTTTAATAGTGTTGTAACAAGTAATATAACTTTAACAGCATCATGGAAAGCGGTTACTTATACAATTAGAGGAGAAGTTGTTGATCCACTAACACCACTTGAAACAAGATTAACTGTATGGAATGGTAGTACTCAAATAACCAATTATAAATCAATTAATTATTCAGATGGAACATTTATATGTTCAAATTCTAATCCAATAATTAATACATCAGAATTTAATAGTATAAGTTCATTTATTGTTATATTAAGCGATGATACACAAGTTAGAGCGACAAAATAAATATGAATAAAAGAGTATTTGGAATAGTAATAGGTATTGTCTTAATTATAGCTATATCTATTCTATTCCATCAATATAATGAAAAAAATGCCAGTTATAAAATAGTTGTATCTATAATTGAAAAAGATTCCCCTGATCGAAATATAACAGTTTATAAAAATAATAAGAAAATTGAATTTGATTCGATATATTATTTAGATGATGTATTATTATGTAAAGGAATAAATCCAACAATTAATAAGTTTGATGTTAAAGATGGAGAAGAATTAAAAGTTAAAATAAAAAATAAAAAAGAAATTAAAGCTAAAGTTTTAATTGAGGAGTAAATATGAAAAAAAGTATATTTGTATTAATAATTTGTTTATTATGTTTATTTATTACTAATGTAAAAGCTGAAGGGTTCCTTTCGGAAATGCCTAATAATTCTTATATAATTGGTGATAGTTTATATACAAGAAGTTCATTTGGATCATATACAGGTATCTTAAGAACTGAGTATATTATGAAAGGTGCTAGAACTATTAATAGTGATGATATTTCATCAATGAAGATTTATTATAAAACTCCAAGAGGAGTACTTGTAAATGGATTAACTGGAGAAGAAGTTGATGTATATGAAACAGATTTAATGAAGGAAATTAAATATTATAATGGTGTTGAGATACCAACTTTATCTTTAGAATATTCACAGACTGTAGTTAGTGATAGAACTAATTACACATTAAGATTGAATGAAATGGCTGATAATCAAGCTTTAGTTAATTTTATTGATTTTGATCTTTATGGTGTAAGAAATTGGGATGGAGTTATTTATAATTTTCCAGGAGGAGTTACTCCAGGAGATAATAGTGAAGGTGCATTAGTTTTACAAGATGCTGCAGTTCGAAGAAATTATGGTGATAATTATGATGTAACTTATTATAATGGTGATTATTTTACATATGTTGCATATCCTTATATTGAAAATTATGATGATAAACTATATTTAAATGTTCCAGATAGTGTAACAATATATGCTGGAGCTGTAGTTAATACAAGTATAGTTAATAATAAAATGCAAATATCTGTATCTGGAATAAGTAATTATAAAATTATTTCTGCTGCTTTGTATGCTTCAGAACCTTCTAGTGAAAATAAAGCACATATAGATATGAATGATTTAATTGAAGCATCTATAACTTGTGAACAACTTAGACCTTACATAGATGACAATTATATGTTGTTATTTAATGAATTTAAAAAAGTTAAATCGAATGCAGAAGTATATTATAATAATCCATCATATAAATGGTATATAGCAGATATGTACTCAGTTATGAGTGCTGAAAATGGTAGTAGTACAATAGAGATGGGTGACTTAGGAAATTCAGAAAAAACAGAACATGATTATTATGTTGTTTTAGAAATAAGTTCCCCAGATATTTTAAATGGTAAAACTATTTCTTTATCATCAATATCTTCACCTGTACATGGAACAATATATCAGAATATGCCTTCTGATTTAAATAATTTAACTAGTTATAATTTTGCAGTTTTCGTTGCATTGGGAGCATCTTTGTTAAATTTAGGAAATTAATAAAAAAAACAAGAAAATCCTTGACAAATAAGGAAAAATAGTATATTATCTTATACGTATTGAAAAAGGAAAGAGATTTAATCCACCTGATTGCATGTAGCAATAGGTAAATGCCTAAGAATTTATTGTTTTTTAGTGTATTTAAAAGTGGATAGTCTTATCTACTTTTTTAATTATAAAAATATTGGAGGTGTTTTGTATCGCAAACAAAAAAGATGGTTTGCAAATTAATGAGCAAATCAAAGCAAGTTCTGTATTAGTTATTGGTCCTAATGGAGAACAGGTTGGAGTAAAACCATTAAAAGATGCTTTAGTTCTTGCAAATTATGCTGGTTTAGATTTAGTTTTAATGAATCCCAATGGTAATCCACCAGTATGTAAAATAATGGATTACAATAAATATCGTTACATCAAAAATAAAAAAGAAAAAGAAAATATGAAAAAGCAAAAGGCTAATATGAGTGAAACAAAAGAGTTTCGTTTAAGTCCAGTAATTGATGTTGGAGATTTTGAAACTAAAATTAATCAAGTTACAAAGTATTTAAAAAAGGGAGCTAAAATTAAAGTTACTATAAGATTTAAGGGTCGTCAAATGGCACACACTGAACTTGGTTTAGATGTAATGAATAAATTTGCAGATAGATTAAGTGATATCTCAATGGTAACAGATGAAGCAAAACTTGATGGTCGTACAATGACAATGATGCTTGCACCAAAAAAATAAAAAAGGAGGATAAAAGTATGCCAAAATTAAAAACACATAAGGGTACAAAAAAAGTATTAAATGTAAGAAAAAGTGGTACTGTAACAATTGGTCGTCCAGGAAGTAGACATAATACTGGAAAGAAAAATGCTGCAGTAAATAGAAAAAATAGAAAGGGATCATCTTTATCAAAAGCTGATCAAAATAGACTTAGAGAAATAATCTAGTTAGGAGGAAATTATGACAAGAGTTAAAAGTGGAGTTCAAACTAAAAGAAGACATAAGAAAGTATTAAAAGAAGCAAGTGGATATTTTGGAAGTAAACATAGATTATATAAATCTGCTAAAGAACAATTAATGCATTCAAGTGTTTATGCTTATCGTGATAGAAGACAAAAGAAAAGAGAATTTAGAAAATTATGGATTACAAGAATTAATGCAGCTTGCCGTATGAATGATATTTCTTATTCTAAATTTATTAATGGATTATCAAAAGCTGGAGTTGAAGTTAATCGTAAAATGTTATCAGAATTAGCAATTAATGATATGAAAGCATTTGAAGAATTAGTTAAAATTGCTAAAAGTGGAGAAGTTAAAGAAACTAAAGCAGTAAAAGAAACAAAAAAAGAAGAAAAAACTGAAAAAAATGATGATTTAAGTTCTAAAACAGTAGCTGAACTTAGAGAATTAGCAAAAGAAAAAGAAGTAGAGGGATATTCTACAATGAAAAAAGCTGAATTAATTGAGGCTTTAAAATAAACAAATTAATGAATTTATATTCTTCCTGCAAACATATTGTTTGTAGAATATAAGAAATTAATTGAAGAGAAAAGGAGAAAAATATGACAGTAGTTTCAATGAATTATTTATTAGAAGCCGGAGTTCACTTCGGACATCAAAAGAGAAGATGGAATCCAAAGATGAAAGAATACATCTTTGAAGCAAGAGATGATATATATATTATCGATTTACAAAAAACAGTAAAAAAATTAGAAGAAGCATATGATGCTTTAAAAGAAATAATAACAGATGGAGGAAAAGTTATTTTTGTTGGTACTAAAAAACAAGCTAATGAAGCATGTTTAGAATGTGCAAAACGTACTAATATGTATTATGTTGTTGAACGCTGGTTAGGTGGTACTTTAACAAATTATAAAACTATTCGCTCTAGAGTTAAAAGATTAGAAGAATTAGAAAAGATGCAAACAGATGGTACTTTTGAATTATTACCTAAGAAGGAAGTTGCATTATTAAATAAAGAATATGAAAAATTAAATCGTTACTTATGTGGAATTCGTGAAATGAAAGAATTACCAAAAGCAATGATAGTAGTAGATCCAAAACAAGAGGAAATAGCGGTTAAAGAAGCACATAAATTAGGAATTAAAACATTTGGTATTGTTGATACTAATTGTGATCCTGATGTTTTAGATTATCCAATTCCAGGAAATGATGATGCTGTACGTGCTGTTAAAGTAGTATTAAATGCTTTAACTAATGCTATTGCTGAAGTAAATGGAAATGATATAATTGATGTTGTTTCTGAAGAAGAAAAGAAAGAAGAACCTAAGAAAGCTATTAAGAAGGATGAAATAACAACTGAAGAAGTTAAAGAAGTAAAAGAAACTAAAAAGGAAACAAAAAAAGAAATTAAAAAGGAAGAGAAAGAAATAGAAGAAAAAAAAGAAGCTGATAAAGAAGTTGAAGATGTTAAAAAATTAACTTTAACTGAATTAAAAGAACTTGCTAAAGAACGTGGTATTAAAGGTTATTCTAAAATGAAAAAAGACGAATTATTAGAATTATTAAAATAGGAGGATTTATGTTTAGTGCTAGTGATGTAAAATCATTAAGAGAAAAAACAGGGGCTGGAATGCTTGATTGTAAAAAAGCATTAGATGAATGTGAAGGTTCAATTGAAAAAGCAATTGATTGGTTGAGAGAAAAAGGAATTGCTAAAGCTGCTAAAAAGAGTGATAGAATTGCTGCTGAGGGATTAAGTCAAATTTATATAAATGGTAATAAAGCTGTTGTTTTAGAGATAAATTGTGAAACAGATTTTGTTGCTAAAAATGAGGAATTTAAATCAGTTGTTGATAAAATTGGTGAAGCAATTTTAAAGAATAACGCTACAAGTAATGAGGAAGCATTAAATATAAAAGTAGATAATGAAACAGTTGAAGATTTAATTGTTGGTTTATCATCTAAATTAGGAGAAAAGATTAGTTTTAGAAGATTTACTGCTGCAACTATAAAAGATGGAGAATATTTTGGATCATATATTCATATGGGTGGTAGAATAGCTTCATTAATAGCAATAGAAGGAGGAAATTCTGATGTTGCTCGTGAAGTTGCAATGCATGCTGCTGCTATGAGACCTTTGTATGTAAATTCTAGTGAGGTACCTGAAACTGTTTTAGAAAGAGAAAAAGATATTATGAGACAAGAACTTTTAAATGAAGGAAAACCAGCTGATAAGATAGATAATATTTTAGTTGGAAAAGTACGTAAATATTATGAAGAAGTATGTCTTGAAAATCAAATATTTGTAAAGGCTGAAAATAAAGAAACAGTAGGTAAATATCTAGAAAATAATGGAGCAAAACTTTTATTTATGATTAGATTTGAAGTAGGCGAAGGAATGGAAAAAAGACAAGATAATTTTGCTGAAGAAGTTATGAATCAAATCAATGGATAAGAGCTTAGGCTCTTTTTTTTAACTTTATTAAAAAAAACATTGATTTTCTCTTAAATATTTGTTATTATTTTAATATAGAGTAAGTAGAATAGATTGGGAGATGAATTTTATGTTAGATAATTTTGATTTTAGTTGGTTTACAACAATACCAGGAATATTAACTTGTGTTGGATGTTTATTGATTTTAATAGCAATAATTATATTTATATCATCACTAAGTGGTGGAAAAAAGAAAGGAGATCAACCTACGGTTTCAGATTCGGCAATACCTGATACAGCACCAGTAGTTCAAGATGCTGCACCTGTAGCAGCACCAGTTGCAACACAATCATTAGAACCTACTATAGTTCCTGTAGAGCCAGCTGCTCCAGTGGCAGAACCTGTAGCTGCACCAGCGGTTACGCCTGTAGAACCTACTGTTACTCCAATAGAGCCAGTTGCTCCTGCTGAGGTTACCCCTATTGAGCCAGCAGCTGTTCCTACTGTTGAACCAGTTGCTCCAGTAGCAGAACCAACTGTTCCAGTGGCAGAACCTGTAGCTGCACCAGCAGTTGCACCTGTAGAACCTACTGTTACTCCAGTAGAGCCAGTTGCTCCAGTAACAGTTGAACCTGTTGTTACTCCAATTACACCTGTCGAAATAACTCCTACCGAAGTAGCATCAGTTCCTGAAACTCCTACCGCAGTACCACCAGTTAATAATAATGTTGAGGCTCCAGCAGTAGCAATGCCAAATATTTCAGAGCCACCAGTTGCAACACCAGTTGCTCCAGAACCACCACAACCAACAATTTATGGTGGAGCAAATCCGTTAGAAGGAACAGCAATATCAACACCAAATGACGATATTGAATCTTTATAGAAAGGATACTTATGAATATAGTAGATGTAATTATAATAATATATCTTCTTCTTGCAGGAGTAGTTGGTGCTAAAAGGGGATTCTTTAAAGAGTTAGTTTTATGTTTAGGAACTATAATAGTTTTCTATTTAGCATATATATTAAAAAATCCTGTAGGGAATTTTCTATTGTTAAAATTACCTTTATTTGATTTTCCAAACATCTTTAAGGGAGTTTTGACATTAAATATATTAGTATATCAAACTTTATCTTTTTTAATTGTTTTAGCATTGTTATTAGTAATATTTAATGTTATTTTATCTATTACAGGTTTATTTGAAAAATTGTTGAAAATTACAGTTATACTTAGTTTACCTTCAAAAATATTAGGATTTCTTTTAGGTTTAGTAGAAGGATATGTAATTTTATTTGTTATATTATTTTTCTTAACTCAACCAGCTTTTAGTTTTAAGAATTTTAGAGAAAGTGATTTTGCTAATAAAATATTAAATTCTTCTCCAGTTCTTACTAATGTTACTAAAAATACTGTAGATTTATTTAGTGATATTTATGCTTTAAAAGATGAGAAAGATACTAATGTATTAAATAGAAAATCATTAGATATGATGCTTGATAAAGATGTTGTAGATTATGAAACAGTTTATGAATTGTATTCAACAGGTAAATTAAAATTTGAAGGAATGGAATCAGTTTTAGCAAAGTATAAAAATCAATAAATTATAAAATAAATACAAGGAGGATTATATGAAAAAAAAGTCTACATTAAATTCTTCAATTATTGTATTTATTTTATTTTTTTTTGTTATTCTATTACTAATAGAGAATAATATAAGTTATAGCGTATATCATCATAAAAATAATGGTAATTTAATTAATCAAGGAGGTTCAATCAATTCCTTGGTATCGAAAGATGATAATAATATTAGAATTAAATTATCTTTTATTGGTGATTCTTTAATAGGTACTTATAAAGGTCAGAATTTTCCTGGGAATTTTAGAAATTTACTTGAAAATAATAGTTATAATTATCCATTTAAGTATGTTAGTGGTATCTTTAAAAATGATGATTATACTGTTGCTAATGGAGAAAATGTATTTACAGATAATGATTTAAATCCTATCGAAAAAAATTATAATCCAGCATACTGGTATTATGCACCATCTAGATTTGCTAATGTTTATAAGGTTAGTAGTATTGAAGTAGTTTCTATTATGAATAATCATAGTAATGATTATGGTAATATAGGTTATAATGATACTAAAGAAGCTATTAAGGATGCGGGTTTAATATTAGGAGCAGAAGATCCTGTAATTATAGAAAAAGATGATATTAAAATAGGAATAATATGTACTAATTTATTTCATAGATCACAATATGATGAATGTCTTAAAAAGATAAAAAATATTAGAGATGAGGTTAACTATTTAATAATTTACTTTCATGGAGGAACAGAATATTTATTTAGTCCAACCGATGAAATTATTGAATATTCTCATGGTTTTATAGATAATGGTGCTGATTTAGTAATAGGGTGTCATCCACATGTATTAGAACCAAGAGAAATATATAAAGATAAAAGAATAATATATTCTTTAGGAAGTTTTTTATTTAGTAATGCTGGTTTTGTTAATAGAACAATTATTTATCAAATGAATTTAGTTATTAATAAAAATACTAGAAAAATAGAAGAGTTTGATAATATTATTCCTTGTTATTTATATACGGAAAATGATTATTTAATACCAAGTATAATAAAAAATGTTCAAGAAAAACAAAAAGTATTAGATTTTATGAATGGTTTAGTAGATAAACCAATATAGAAAGAAGGTATATTTATGGAATTAAAAACAATTAATATTGATGGTGAAGATGTAGAGATTGCAATAAAATTAGATCCAGAATATTTTGAGGAAAATAAAAACTTAGAAAATACTCTAGAGTTAAAATTAGATGAAATAAGAGATGGTGATAAAAATGATACTTCCACAGAATAAAAATAAAAAAATGAAAGAATTTCTTCTTCAAATTTATAAAATATCTAAAAAGTTAGATGAAGATATTACTAGAGATACTGTTTATTATCATTTAACAAGAGGTAATATTCCTGCAAGTGATAGAAGTTTTAGAATAGATAAATTGTTTCCTAAATTTATAGATAATTTCAGAAATAATTTTAACACAAAAGCTTTTGTAGCACCTAATTGGCGTTATTTTTGCCAATTTGTTAATATGAAAAATTCTGAAAAGAAAAATCTTTCAAATGCTATAAAAATGTATTTATCAGTTGGTAGTAAAGATATTGAAAATATTGCTAATATAATATTTAGTTTTATGGATAAAAACGGAATTATTCATGAATCAAAAATAGGTAGTGAAATTAGATCTGATGATATAGTTATTAGAGTATATTCTAAAGAAGATGAAAAATTAATTTCTAATTTTATAAATAGTAATAATTATGTTAAAAAAAGTTTAAAACCTCAAATACCCTTTTGTTTTGAAAATAATGGTATTGGTTATGCATTAGATAGAGAAATAAGTTTTAATGTAACAGTTTCTTTATATGTAACAAACTATATTAATGATTGCAAAAAAAATAAACAAAAAGTATCTTTAGATGGATTTTATAATTATGTTTTTAATATTTATAAAAGTGTTTTTATAGATAAAAAAGGAATAGATGAATATGCAGAAAAGTATATGTCAAAAGACTTAGGATATTATGAATCTGACTTTTTACTTAATAATTATTATGAAGTTACTAAATTACTATTAACATCTATTAAAAGTAATAATTTTGAAGATTATATGAATTTAGTAGATGAATTTAATGATCCTAAAAGGTATGAAAATAGACTTAATTATTTTGGGAATTCAGAAATTAGTGAAAAAGATGTTTTACTTTTTAATGAATATATAATTACAATGGTAAAAAAATATGGTATTGATAATGGACTTAGTACAGTAGAAGAATATATTCAAACTGGAAATATTATGAATGTAACTAGTACTAATAATTTAAGAGTAAAATTTGCTAGTAATATGAATCATAATAAATGTTTACAAATTTTAAATGGTATTAATGTAAAAGAGTATTATGATAAGTTAATTCATAAAGAAGAAAAACATAATCAAGAATATGAGTATAAGAAAGCAATATTAGATAAAGCAATTCTTACTACATATAGAAAATATGGCTATGATCAAACAATTACTGCTCTTATTACAGCTTGTAGTAATGGTAATTATAATTTTTTTACTAATGATTTTGGAGCAAGAGAACGTTTATTTACTAGTTTATCTCAAGAAGATATAAATACTATAACTAATGGAGATTTAGTAAATTATTTACAAGAGGTAGTATCTATAATTGATTCTAATTCAATAGATAATTCTAAAAAAATATAATATTTTATAATAATTATCATATACTTTACTGAAAGAGAGGAATTATTGTGGAAACACTTAAAGTAAGTAGTAAATCTAATCCATCTAGTGTAGCTGGAGCACTTGCTAATGTATTTAAAGATTGTAATAATGTTGAAATACAAGCAGTAGGAGCCGGTGCTATAAATCAAGCAATAAAAGCAGTAGCAATTGCAAGAGGATTTGTTGCACCATCTGGTAAAAATTTAATATGTATTCCAGCTTTTTCTGATATAACTATTGATGGAGAAGAAAAAACAGCAATTAAACTTATTGTTGAATCAAAATAATTAATTTTTATTAATTATTTTTTTTAATTACTTGAAATATCTAATATACTATTATATAATTCTTATAGTAGGTGACTAACTATTAGAAGTCAATAATAATTTTGTATATTTTAATAGTTTGTTATAAATTGGAAATTATCCAACGCCAAAAAGATTTCACAGAGTGAAATTTTTGAAAAATTGAAAAATC
>Ga0247611_10006880_pt1 | contig 14461 bp, 13 predicted proteins | sample 177DNAGHGhighgp2_FD_192422 | JGI IMG/M metagenome (GOLD analysis project Ga0247611, IMG submission 192422) | Sheep rumen microbial communities from Palmerston North, Manawatu-Wanganui, New Zealand - 1770 DNA GHGhigh gp2 | ecosystem: Host-associated > Mammals > Digestive system > Stomach > Rumen...
GCAAGAAAAAGCCACATTATTAAAAGATATCGAAACTTTGCAAGGAATTCTTGAAGATGAAGCTAAATTAAACCGTGTTTTAGTTCGTGAACTAAAAGCAATCGCCGAAAAATACGGGGATGATCGCCGCACAACTATTGAAGAAAAGCAAGAAGTTGCCCCAATTGATAAACGTGATTTAATCGCTAAAGAAGAAGTGATGGTCGCCTTATCTAGGGATGGCTATATCAAACGTTCCACACTCAAATCTTATCGTAGTTCTGGAGACAATCCATTACCTGGTCTTAAAGATGGGGACGTTCTTGTCGGTGCTGGTTTATTAACCACAACCGATTATTTGATTTGTTTTACAAATCAAGGCAATTATATTTGTGTTCCTGTTCATAAGATTACAGAAAATAGATGGAAAGATGAAGGTATGCATTTAAATGCTTTCTCCACCTTAGCCGCTAATGAAAAAATCATTAAAGGAATCGCTATTAGCGATTTCAGAGATGATATTTATTTAGGTATTTTAAGCAAGTTTGGTCAAATCAAACGTATGCCATTAAATCTTATTGAAAAAGGAAAACGCGCTCGCCCAACACGCAATATGCGTTTGCTTAATGGAGATGAAGTAGTTGATGTCCAAATTCTCAGTGGCAATAGCAACATCATCGTCATCGCAAGTAACGGTAACGTTACTTACTTCAATGAAAACGAATTAAATATCCTTGGAACTAAGGCTGGTGGTGTTAAATCCATGTCTGGTTTAGGCAAGACTAACGCTGTAGCGTTAATTGCTTTTGATACTGATGAAAAGAGTAAAGTCATCATGTTCACCGATAAAGGTCATTATCGTATCTTTGATAACAACCACGTGAACTTAACAAACCGTTTAGGCAAGGTTCAACCTTTGATGCCATGCTTCAAGAGCGATATCCATCATGTGGTCAGTGCTTTTAAGCTTACGACAAAACAAGATTTATTAAAAATAAATCTCTTCCTTTCTGATAACACATATTTTGCCTTTGATTTAGATAATTTCTATCTCACAGACTTAGATAAATACGCTAAAAAGAATATTGAAATCCCAGCAAAAGAAAAGATTGCTATGGTTTTAGATACCAACATCGAAATCATTAATAAAAAGACAATTTCTCACCCAGTTATCGTTAAAGAAAAACCAATTATTGAAGCTGGTGAAGGCGACTATAGTGAAGATGAAATCGCTGAAAAAGAGCAACCAGTCAAAGAAGAAAAAGAAGGATTTGAACAAATTTCCATCTTTGACGATCTTGATGACTAATATTTTTGCTAGTTAATAACAAGTAAATAATTAGTAATTAATAAAACTTTGTTTTATGTTTTATTGTTTATTTAAAAGTTTCTGAATAAATTAGCTTTATTTTTTCATTAATAAGCACTGTTTAGATAAATATAGTTTGTGAGAATGAAATATTTTCTTCTCACATTATTTCCCGTTTTGCGATATTATTTATACATAAATATGTTCAAGAGATTTATTCCGTTTGCTCACGCTAATTCGATCTATGAAATCCCTGTTGATTTCTATCAACAAAACGGAGTCACTCTTCTTCTCATCGATTTAGACAATACTCTAGATAGTTATCGTCTTTATACGCCAACTGAAAGAGCTGTGACATTGATTGATAATCTTAGAAAAGCAAACATCACTCCTGTTATTATTTCTAATAATAGAGGAAAACGTGTTTCTAGCTACGCAAACGCTTTAGGCCTTGAATACATTCATAGCGCTCGTAAACCTTTCTCTACTAGAATCAAAAAGTTTCTGAAAGAAAAAGGTGTTCCGTTAGAGAACATCATGTTTGTCGGTGATCAACTCGTCACCGACGTTCTAGCGGCTAAAGGCGCAGGTCTTCGTATCATATTAACGGAGAAAATCGTTAAAGAAGACCAATTTACCACCCATTTCAATCGTCTTATTGATAGACCGATTAGAAGACATTTAAGAAAAAAAGGCAAATTGCCAGATTGGAGAACAAAGTATGGGCAAATGTAAAAGAGTATTACGCTGTTACCACTGTGGTGCAATTCTTCAATGCACCAATCCTAATGAAAAGGGCTACATCTTACCCGAATCATTAAACCGCGCAACACCAATTCAAATTATCTATTGCGATAATTGTTTTGAAATGATGAAGGCTTTTAATAATAGCCAGCTCAATCAAAACGTTGACCAAGAGATTTTAAAGATTCTTGACGATGCTTACGCCACTGATGCTTACATCATTTGGGTTGTCGATTTATTCTCCTTTAATGGCACATTAAATAAAGAAATTGCTGATAAAGTTAAGAAACTTAACGTTTCCGTTATCGGTACAAAGCGCGACTTATTCTCAAAGAGTATTAAAGATGAATGCTTAATTACTTACCTAGCTGAAAGATTTAATGCTTATGGAATCAAACCAAAAGCAATTCGCTTGCTTGGTAATTCCAATAAGATTGATCCAAAAGAACTCATCAAGGCTGTTAACGATGTCCGCAAAGGCCATGACGTTTATATGATTGGCAACAATGCTTCTGGTAAAACATCAATCATCAACAAAGCTCTTAAAGGTTTCGAAAATAAGACTAATCGTCAAATTAAGACTGTTAAATATCCTGGCACTCAAGTTGATGTCCTTGAAATTCCACTTTCTCGTTCATCATTCTTCTATGAACTTCCAGGCATCTCTCAAGATACATCTGTTGTTACTAAGTTAGAAAAAGATGTTGTTAAGCAAATCTTACCAAAGAAAGACATCAAAGTTAGCGTTCATAATATGGCACCAGGCGATGCTTTAATGGTGGGTTCTTTAGCCGCTTTTGAAGTTGTCAAAGGTAAAGCCACATCTTATAGATTCTACGCTGCTGAAGGCGTTGAAACTCGTAAAGTATCTTCTAAGAGACTTGATGATGCTATTAAAGAAAATAACATTCGTCGTTCAGTGAGACCAGTTTCTGAAAGATTAGTGAATTTCCATGACTACGATATGTTTGAATATGCCATGGAAAACGATAAGAAATGGCACGATATCGCTATTGAAGGCTTAGGCTGGTTGTCATTTGTGGCTCTTGGTCAAATCATTCGTATTCGTCTTCCAAAAGAAGTCGCTATTAAAGAAAGTTTAGCGAAGATTAGATAGTTATGTTGTCACCAAAGCAAAAAAGAGAGCTGAAAGCTCTAGCCAGCACATTAACCGTTCGTTACCAAATTGGGAAGAATGAAATTTCCGATACTCTTATTGCCATGCTTGATAAAGCATTAACCGCTCACGAACTCATCAAGATTGATGTCATGAAAGGTTGTCCTCTTCCAATCATGGAAATCGCTTTAGATATTTCTAATAAGCTTAACGCTGAACTTGTCCATGTCATGGGCAGAGTCATCATATTGTTCCGTAGAAACAAGGATAATCCAAAGATTAAGATTTAATGAACAGAATTATTTTTGGTGGTGGTTTCAACCCAGTTCATCTCGGTCATATTAATATGGCGCTTATCGCTAGAGATGCTTTAAACGCCAAAGTGGTTTTTGTTCCCGCTAAAGTGGCCATTTGGAAAAACGAATCCATTGGTGCGGATCACAAAATCAATATGTTAAAACTCGCCATCGAAGAATATAAAGATTTTTCTATCGATTTATTTGAGATTACTGCTAAAGAACAACCATACTCCATTGAGACAGTCAAATATTTCAAGAAGAAATACCCAAAAGACCGTCTCTTTCTTTTGATTGGACAAGATCAAGTAAATTCCTTTCACCTTTGGAAAAAGCCTGAGGAAATCGCTGAATTAGCCCAAATTGTTTATTTTAAAAGACCTAAGTATTCACTCAATCAAGAAAATGTTGATAAATATCATATGCAAGCCATCGAAGGCTCAGTAGTGGATGTCTCTTCTTCTGACATTAGAGAATTAAAGTCCATCATGGTGCCTGAAAAGGTTTTAAGGTATATTGAAGACAATTCTATTTATTTTATAAATAAAGTCAAAGGCTATATGAAAGAAACTCGTTTCAATCATTCTCTTTCTGTTGCTCATTTAGCTTATGACATCGCTAAAAAACATCAATTAGATTATCGTAAAGCTTATATCGCTGGTATTCTTCATGACATCGCTAAAGATATGGATAAAACCCAAAGTATGGCCATGATGAAACAGTTCTATCCTGATTTTGTCGACATTGGCGCTTTCGCTTACCATCAATTCTTAGGTGAAAAACTCGCCAAAGAAGATTTTGGAGTGGTGGATGAAGAGATTTTGGGCGCTATTAAGTATCACACAACTGGTAAAGCAGATATGAACTGGCTCGAGAAGCTAATTTATGCCTCAGACAAGATTGATCCAAACCGAGATTATGACTCTTCAGACTTAATTGCCGCCATGGGAAAAGGCTTAGAAGAAGGCTTTTTAACAGTGCTTGAAGCGAACCGAGATTTCCTTCTCACAAAGCACAAAGACATCAACAATAGGCTGACAGAAGAGTGCTTCAAATTCTACTTAGACTAGCAAAAAGTCATGACTGAAATTGGCGTTATAACGACGCCATTTTTTTATTTGTGCTTGCTAAACTACAAATCATTAGTTTTAATTAAAGCATAGAAGAATGATGATCAAGAAAATGAGATACTTATTCACCGCAAGAGTGATGAAAGTGGAAAAATCGGGTTTTCCACATTATCCACACTAAAAATCGTAAATACGTTAACTTCGCATAATTGCCATTATGTTAACTAAAAACAATAAAAAGAAACATATTACTTAGTAAAGGAAAAAGAGATTAAGAATCAGATTTGCGTTAATAAACCCTTTCCCCAATCTCTTTTATCCACATTTTAGCAGATTCTAGAAAGTACTAGAAATCTACTAATTTGTGTTTTTAGTGTCTGATGAAACCAAAATTCAAAAATCCATTCACAGCGTTAAGCAAAATTTTGTACTGTTGTTCTGTTAACCTATGAAATATCTTTTCTCTAAAATCAATTTCATCGTTTTCACTCAATTTGTCATTATCAAGAATGGCGCTTAATTCTCTTATTGAAAGATGTTCAAGCATGAGGCACTTATCAATGCTTTTAATTTGGTTGATTAAGGCTATTGATTGCTTGCCCGTCTTTGTGCCTTCAACGATTCCTAATAAAACATCGCTTCTTGGATTTAACGTTCCCTTATAACTTTTTAAAGGAACAACCATCACCATGGGATCGTTTTCTTTTGAATTGTTCAAAGCCACGACAAAATGAGGTCCTGATAGTTCGTTTCCACATCCATAATCAAATCTCACGACAAAAACATCGCCGCGTTGAATGGCAATTTTTGTGTTGAAATACTTATGAAAATAAGAATCGCTCTTATACGAATTAGTGAGATCTTTAATTTCAGAATCAGAAAGCACTTCGCTTTTAAGAGGTTCTTTTTTACGAACAATCTTCAATGTGTAAGATTTACTTCTTAATAAAGATGAGACCTTACGAGATGATTTTTCATTTTTCATTTTCTTTTCTCCTTTCCGTTTTTTAATTAGCGAAAAGAGAAAAACAGAAAAAAAGTACCGATTTATTCATCGATACTTGCTATTTTTAAAATATTTTCAGTTACTTAAGAACTTCAGAAATTGGGTTTCCTAAGATATAATCTGGCTTTTTTAAATGGAAGTTTTCTAAAATAGTCGCTCCGATATCACCAAAAGAATTTCTTTCAGGTAGAAGTCCACCACCACTAATTGATTTGCTATAAATGATTAATGGAATCTTTTCTCTAGTGTGATCTGTACCTGTCCAAGTTGGGTCATTTCCGTGGTCTGCAGTGATAATTAGAAGATCATCATCTTTGAGATAAGGAATAAGTTCTTTGACGCGTTTATCAAATCTTTCAATACATTCTCCATAACCGATTGGATTACGGCGATGGCCATATTCACTATCGAATTCCACAAGGTTCACAAAACAGATACCAGTGAAGTCATGTTCTTTAGCTTCTTGGATGGTTTTATCCATCCCATCTTCGTTAGAGACGGTTTTTTGTGTCTTTACTACGCCATACATATCAAAGATATCGCCAATTTTACCGATGCAAGAGGTCATAAAGCCATTATCTTGAAGAATATTCATGACTGTTGGTGCACTTGGCTTTAAAGCGATGTCATGGCGATGACCAGTCACGCGTTTGAAATTATCTTTGTTTGTGCCGATATATGGACGGGCGATAATTCTTCCTACCATCCATTCTGGCTTCATACAAATCTCTCTAGCGATGTCGCAGCATCTATAGAGTTCTTCTAAACCGGTCACATCTTCGTGAGCGGCAATTTGAAGAACGCTGTCTGAAGAAGTATAAACGATTAAAGAATTGTCTCGGCATTGTTCTTCACCGAGGTCGACTAAGATTTGTGTTCCACTAGCGGCGCAGTTACCAATGACTTTATGACCAGTTCTTTTTTCTAATTCATCAATAAGTTCTTTTGGGAATCCAGTATCAGTGAATGTTTTAAAAGGTGTCACAGTATTAATACCCATGATTTCCCAGTGACCAGTCATGGTATCCTTACCATTACTAACTTCGTTAGCCTTAATGATATAAGAATTTGGATGGTTAACTTTGCTTGTTCCTTTAATTGGATCTAAATCTCCTAGACCAAGAGCGTTTAAAGTCGGAACATTTAATCCATTTGGCATTTTTTCACCAATATGAAGTAACGTATTAGCGCCTTCATCACCAAATCTCGCGGCATCTTTCATATAGCCGGTGCCCATTGAATCGGCTACGATAATAAATATTCTTTTATAACGATATTTGTTCATCTTCATATCCTCACTTCATTATCTTATCATAATCTTCCGTTAATTTCTCTGTTGATACGTGCGTATATATTTGCGTAGTCGCAATATTAGTGTGTCCGAGCATGCCTTGAACGATTCTAAGCTGCGCTCCATGATTAAGCAAATGCGTCGCAAAGCTATGGCGGAGAGTGTGTGGGGAAACAATCGTTTCAATTCCCGCTAATTCGCTATATTTTCTCACTTGTTTAAAGAAATAGACACGCGAAATTGGTTCTCCGCTTCGATTAAGGAATAAATACTCGCTTCCTTTGTGCTCGCTTTTATTTCTCACTTCAGTGTTATATTTTCTAATATATTCAATCGCGTAATCAGAAAGAGGAACTTTTCTTTCTTTCGCGCCTTTACCAAAAACAGTGATGACGCCTTTAGTAAGATTAACTTGACCTTTCTTTAAATTAAGAAGTTCGCTAACTCTGAGGCCAGAAGAATACATTGTTTCGAGCATGGCTTTATCTCTAATGCCGCTTGGAGATTCTAAATCAGGCGCGTTAAGCAAAGCTTCGACTTCTTCTTCGCTGAGACAATTTGGAAGATGCTTTGGTTTCTTTGGTGTTTCAATATCAGGGATATTTCCTGTGTAATATCCTTCTTTTTTTAAGAAAAGATAAAAACTTCGTGTCGAGGAAAGTCGTCTCAAAGCAGTTGAGACAGTTAAGCCAAGAGAAAGTTCGTATTTTAAAAATTCATAGAGGTCAGTTTCTTCTAAATCCTCTGTTGTCTTCTTAGAAGAATAATAATCAAAATAGGCTTGAAGATCTTCTAAATAAGATACCCAAGTTTGTGGAGAAAGACCTTTTTCCACTAAAACATATTGGTGAAACAAATCAATAGCATCAATTATTTCCATCTTTTTTCTCCAGTTCGCTTGCACGTTTTAATAACGGCTTCTTTAAAGAACGATTCAATTCGTTAATGAGTAATTTAGTGGCACTTTCTTCTTCGTGCTTCTCGTAGTCGAAAAGCGACATTTGTACTGCCATTTCCTTTGGATCAATGAGGTTTTGAAGTGTTACACCCACTAATCGAAGAGTTAAATTCCTAAAATGAGCATCATAAAGCTTACAAGCATTATCATAAATGACTTTATAGTCGTTAGTAGCGTTATCTAAGGTTACCGATTTATTAAAACTCTTAAAAGAAGTATCTTTCACAACAATTTGAATGGTATGACCGAGCTTTTCTTCTCTTTTAGCTCTTTGAGAGACTTCCTTAGATAAATCTAAAAAGTGCTCTTTGATTTGAGAAGGATTATCGGTATCAAATGGTAAGGTTGTGGAATTACCAATTGATTTAGGATCCCATTTTTCCATTTCAATCTCATCTGAGCCCTTACCTTCAAGCCATTCTTTTAATGTATAAAATGATTTACCAAGTATATTCTTAACGTCTTCGTCCTCGTTTATTATTCTTTGATATAAATCACCTATGGTAACAATACCAACACTCTTTAAGCGTGGCGCTGTTTTCTTACCAACACCAAACATTGATTCTACTTTAAGTGGGAATATCATCTTTTCAATGTCACGCTTACGAATAATGGTTAAGCCCATTGGCTTTTGAAAATCACTAGCCATCTTCGCTAAAAACTTTGTGGTTGAAACACCAATGGAACATTTAAGTCCTGTTTCTTTAAAGAGATCATCTTGTAATTTTCTGAAGAAACCAATCGCATCCTTTTCATTTTTAAGCGCCTCAGTAAAGTCCGCGAAACATTCATCGACGGAAGCGGCTTCCACTAAGTTAGTGTAACGGCCAACAAACTTAAAGAATGTTTTGCTCATCGAACTATAAAAATGATAGTCACCAGGTTTGATAATTAGCTTTGGACATAATTGCTTTGCCTTAAACATTGGCATCGCAGAAGAGACACCATATTTTCTTGCGGCATAAGAGCAAGTCGAAACAATGCCACCTCTCCCGTCATGACCAACGGCAACTGGCTTGCCTTCTAAGGATGGATCTTTGAGTTCTTCACATCTTGCGAAGAAAGCATTTAGGTCAATATGAACGATTACTTTACTGCTCATGTTATCATTATAAATGATTATTTGATTATGTTAACTAATTTAAATATTATTTAAAGAAACAAAAAGACCTTATTCAGGTCTATTCATTCGGATTAATAATGAATTATTAGAAATACTAAAAAATAACTAATAAAATACTAGACAGTTTTATTTAGTTTCGATTACTTTTTCAACCTTTTCAGCGGCTTCTGCTAAGGCTTTTTCAAGGTTTTTGATGATCTTTTGTCCTTCTTGATAAAGGGCTAAGCATTCATCCAAAGGTAAATCTTGTGAAGAGATTTTATTAGCAATCTCGTCAAGTCTTTTCATCTCTTTTTCAAAGTCAATTTTCTCTTCAGGCATATTACTTGTCCTCCGCTTTAATAACTCTACTTTCTATACTTCCATCTTTTAAGATGGTTTTGATTATCGTTCCTTCTTTGACATCATTTATTTTGATTGGATGTCCTTTTTCATCAACTGTTAAGGTGAAGCCTCTATCTAAAACATTCTTTGGATTGAGGGCTTCTAAAGTGGCCTTTTTATGTTCTAATAATTGCTTTTGTTGTTTGATGATATTGTTAATTAAGATATTCAAATCTTCTTTATAAGAAGATAAGTCTTCTTTCATGCCATTAACTTTGCCTCTAATGGCTTCTTCCATATCTTCTGTAACATATGCAAGATGCTGTTCAATTTCTCTTTGATCAACAGTTGCAAGTTCAGCAGCGCCAGTTGGTGTTGACGCTCTTTTATCAGCGACAAAGTCAACTAGTGTGGAGTCAATCTCATGACCAACACAAGCGATAACAGGCATTTTACTTTGAGCAACCGCTCTCACTAAGGTTTCGTCATTGAAGGCGCTTAAATCTTCGCTAGAACCGCCACCACGGCCAATTAAAAGGGTATCCAAAGGATAGGTCTGGGCAATATTGAACGCATTTAATAGTTCTTTAGGGGCATTATCGCCTTGAACGGCACTGTAGAAGACATAAATATCAGCAATTGGATATCTTCTTTTAAGATTAAACAAAATGTCTTTTATAGCAGCGCTATTTGGAGCGGTAATGACACCAATGGCCTTAGGATATAAGTTAATCGGTCTTTTCCTAGATTCATCAAAGAGACCTTCTTCTTTAAGCTTTTTCTTTAGCTTTTCTAATTCAAGCAAAGCTTGCCCGGCGCCAACTTCTTCCATTTGATAGACGATAATGGAGTATGTGCCACGGCCAACATAAGCATCAATTGAGCCAAAGACCACGACTTCTTGCCCGTTTTCTGGCTTAAAAGCAATCTTATTAGCGTAAGTGGAAAACATCATTGCTCCAATCATGGACTTATCATCTTTAAGCGAAAAATAAAAATGACCATTGCTTGCCATTTTAAAATTAGATATTTCGCCTTTAACGTAGATGAATTTTAAACTTTCATCATTGTTAAGCAAAGCTTTGATGTATTGATTGATATCGCTGACGGTGAAGACTGGGCGATTCTCATTCATCTAGAGCACCTCGTCTAGGATTGCGTTAATGAATTTGGCTTGTTTCTCTTCGATATACTTTTTAGCGAGATCAACAGCGACGTTAATAACGATGCGTTTATCAATCTTTTCTACATAGTAGAAGTGAGCATAGCTCATTAAAAGAACTGATCTAGTTAATAAAGGAAGTCTTTCCCATTTCCAGTTATTAAGTTTAGGGATGAATGCAGAAACAATTTCACCATAATGACTTAAGACACTGGCGATTGTGTTTTGAACATAGTCACTATGCTCTTTAAGTGGGATATCGGTGATTTCTAAGATAATTTCATTAACATCGCGGAATGGTTGATTACTTCCAGCAGTAAAATCCGCTAAATCATCATAGATAACGGTCATAATGATGAAATTCTCTTGATTACGTGAAATTTTTTCCATAAAAAAAGACTTCTATTATTAAATAATAGAGATGACTTTCACTTGCACATCAAATGGCACTTGCTCAGTAGCGATTAAGAAGGCATTAGTGATTTCATCTTGGATATTAGCTGTTACAGTTTGTAAGTTTGTGCCTTTAACGACATCAACCGCTACCCAAACGTGGACGATACCATGTCTAATTGTGGTTTGCACTGGTCTATTAAGGCGAATCTTTTGATTTCTCTTCATATGAGCGCTAGAAAGAGAGATGCCTTTAACATTATTTAATGCAGCACCAACGAGTGAATCAAAAACGGATTGAGAAATTGCAATCTTACCTTTTTTAGCGTAGTTATCAATGTAGATGTAATCAGCCATAAATAATTCCTATCTATTAATATATCTTAAATATATTCTCGGTGCAAAACATTCCTTAAAAACTTTATTGGTTTTTAATAAAAAAGCACCACCATTTGGCAGTGCTTTAATAAATTAAAGAATGACTATTTGAGGTTTAAAACTTGTTCGGCGACAAATTCTGGAGTGAAATTAAATTTCTTAATGACATCCTTTGCAGGAGCGGAAGCACCAAAGGTATCAATACCAATATTTAAACCAGCATATTTTGCCCAACCGAATGTTGATAACATCTCAATTGAGACAACTTTATCTCTTGGGAGATTAATAACACTAGCTTTATATTCAGCATCTTGCTTATCAAAATAAGACCAGCATGGCATAGAAACAACGCGGACATCGACGCCTTTTTCAAGTAATAAAGCTTGAGCTTGAACGGCTAATGAGACTTCACTACCTGTCGCAACTAAGACAAATTGAGCGTTCTTTTGTTCTTTTGAGACAACATAAGCACCACGTTTTAATTCTTCCCCATTGCTACCTGGTAATAATGGAAGATTTTGTCTTGATAAGATAATGGCAGTTGGATGATTTTTACTTTGTAAAGCGGCAAACCAAGCACCATAAGTTTCTCTTTCATCACATGGACGGATGAGATCAACGTTTGGAATACTACGTAACATCGCAGCTTGTTCGATTGGTTGATGTGTTGGACCATCTTCGCCAACGGCGATGGAGTCGTGAGAGAGTAAGTAGATGGCTGGAACATGGCTTAAGGCCGCCATACGGATTGCTGGTTTCATATAATCGGAGAAGACGAAGAATGCACCAACGTAAGAGCGTACGCCACCATGTAAAAGCATACCATTTTGTGCACTCGCCATCGCGAACTCACGAATACCCCAGTTAATGTTATGTCCTGCTCTATTAGAAGCATCAAAGTTAGCGCCGTTATCAAGCTTTGTCATAACGGAACCCGCAACGTCAGCACTACCACCAAATAAGTTTGGCATGGAGAGCATTAAATAGTTAAGGGCTTGACCAGAAGCGACACGTGTTGATTTAGCGGACCCTTCTTGGAATTCTGGATAGACACCTGGTAAATATTTATCAACGTCAACACCGTTTAAAGCAATGAATCTATTATATTCATCTTTGGTTTTCTTATCTTCTGCTAAAGCGGCGAGTTTATCATTATAAACTTTTAGAGCCTTTTCACCACGAGCACCAAAGGTGTTCTTGAATAAATCGTAAACTTCTTGTGGAACAAAGAAATCTTCGTGATCAAAGCCATAACTTAATTTAGCGGCTTTACCATCTTCAGCACCTAATGGACTACCATGGACTTTGTTTGTACCTTGTTTAGCACTACCAAAACCAATGATTGTGTGAATCATAATCATGGTTGGTTTATCTTTGGACTTTTTAGCTTTGCTAATGGCGGCATCGATCGCGTCGACATCATTGCCATCAGCGACTTCGATAACATCCCATTCAGATGCTAAGAATCGAGCTTTAACTTGTTCAGAGAATGATAAGTCTAAAGCACCATCAAGTGTCACTTGGTTAGCATCGTATAAAAGAATGAATTTATTGAGTTTTAAATGGCCAGCTAAGGAAATAGCTTCTTGAGAGATGCCTTCTTGTAAACAGCCATCACCACATAAGGCATATGTATAGTGATTACAAACATCATCACCAAAGGTGTAGAGTTTATTAACCATCTGTTCCGCCATTGCCATACCAACAGCTTGAGAGATGCCTTGTCCTAGAGGACCGCTTGTGGCATCAACCCCATCCGTCCAACCATATTCTGGGTGACCTGGTGTTAAAGAATCAATTTGACGGAATTGTTTTAAATCATCCATTGATAATTTGTATCCGCATAAGTGGAGCATGGTGTAAAGAAGAGCGGATGCGTGACCACTAGATAAGACGAAACGATCACGGTTGAACCATTTGCTTTCTAATGGAGAAGCCACTAAATGCTTGGTAAATAAGGTATAAAGGGCAGGAGCGCTGCCAAGCGCCATCCCTGGGTGACCAGAGTTGGCTTTGTTGATGATATCAATGCACAAAGAACGGATTGTAGCGATTGATAATTGGTCTTGTTTGTTCATTTTCATAACCTCACTTATTAGTAATTATTTAGTAAATAATCAGTTTTATATAAACTTTGTTTATTGTTTACTCTTCAATTTTAATGCCCAACTCTTTAAGTTGCTCTGGAGTGACATTAGTTGGAGCATTTGTCATTGGGTCGACTGCCGCTAAGTTTTTAGGGAAGGCGATAACGTCACGGATGTTATCTGTGCCGCCTAAAATCATCGCTAAACGGTCTAAACCAAAGGCCATACCCGCGTGTGGAGGGGTCCCATATTGTAAGGCGTCAACGAAGTAACCAAATCTTTCTTGAATTTCTTCATCGCTTAAGCCTAAGATTTCGAAAATCTTTCTTTGAATATCTTGGTTATAAATACGGAGAGTACCACCACCAGCTTCATAACCGTTAATAACGATATCGTAAGCGTAGCTTAAAACTTTAGTTGGATCTTCGTCTAAATACTTAAGGTCTTCGTCTCTTGGTCTAGTGAATGGATGGTGAGTGGCGACAATTGCCCCACTTTCCACATCTCTTTCAAACATTGGGAAGTCGATGACCCATAATAAATCATAGGTACCTTCTTTAATGAGGCCGAGTTCACGCCCGTATTTAAGACGTAAGGAGCCTAAAAGAGGAGTTACTCTATTATCATTACCAGCGGCGATGATTAATAAGTCATCATCTTTAAGCGCTAATCTATCGTTTAATGCGGCTTTTTCTTCTTCTAGAAGGAATTTAAGGAAGGAACCGGTTAATTCCCCGTTTTCTTTCTTAAGGACTGTTAAACCGCCTAAACCGAACTTTTTAGCTTCAAGAGTTAAAGAATCGATAACTTTACGAGATGTTTGGCTGGCAATACCTGGCACGACAATCGCTTTAATCGCTTGTGCGCTTTGATATCCAGCAAATGTCGTATTAACGAAAATATCTTTGATATTATTGAGCTCAATACCAAATCTTGTATCTGGTTTATCACTACCAAATCTTTCCATAGCTTCTTTATAAGTCATTTGTCTTAAAGGAAGCTTCACATCGTAGTTGATAGTATTTTTAAAGATATCTTTAATTAATTCTTCCATTAAGGTAAGGAATTGATTTTGATCTAAGAATGATGTTTCAACGTCGATTTGAGTGAAATCTGGTTGACGGTCCGCTCTTAAGTCTTCATCTCTGAAGCAACGAGCGATTTGATAATATCTTTCAAAGCCCGCCACCATTAAGAGTTGCTTAAACATTTGTGGGCTTTGTG
>Ga0247611_10006881_pt1 | contig 14461 bp, 32 predicted proteins | sample 177DNAGHGhighgp2_FD_192422 | JGI IMG/M metagenome (GOLD analysis project Ga0247611, IMG submission 192422) | Sheep rumen microbial communities from Palmerston North, Manawatu-Wanganui, New Zealand - 1770 DNA GHGhigh gp2 | ecosystem: Host-associated > Mammals > Digestive system > Stomach > Rumen...
TCTTACCAAGATAATAAATTTTATTTGATTCTAAAAGCTCCGATTGAACAGAATCACTATGCTCATAATTTTTTATAAGCTCCTTATATTGTTGAGTTTGACTTTCTAATAGGTCAACCTTTTTTAACAGCATATTATGCTCAGCAAAAATAAGGTTAGTTTGCTTTAACTGGCTCGAAGTTAATAGTATCAATGAATCGTTTACTATCCTCGGATAGGTAGTTTGAGAAAAACACACAGTCGGAATCAGTAGACTGAGTAACAATGCGATCACGAATTTGGATATATTTCTCATAAACATGCTCAATTTCAATTTCAGTTGTATCTATTATTACTTTAATGCTATCGTTAGCTCTCCTTATAGAGTCTACTTTAACATTAAGGGAGTCAATCTTCCTTAATATCTTTGCCTCTGGGGTATCGATACTTGGAGAAAAATTGACTACCCAATAATAGAGTGAACCAAATAAAAGAATAACTGATACAATTATGAGTATCCATCCAGGCTTATTCATCAGCTTTCAAGAACATAAGTGTCGCCACTCGCTCCTTGTCTTCAGTACTTAAAGCAATGAATTGATTAACCAGGCCCTTAAGATTATCAGGAGATTCATCAATATACTTCTTCTTCTCCTGTTCTCTTTCGTAACGAATCTTCATCTGGTTATAGCCTTTGATAGCATACTCAGGATCCTCAATAACGTGTTGAACTTCTTTTTGAAGAAGAGCCTTTACAAGAGACTCACTAATAAGTCCTCCACGAGTAGCAAATAGTGCAGCTGACTTTTCGATTTTGTCAGCCTTAAACCCTTTAGCTCTGTTAAGTGCTATTAGTTTTCCTCTTTCTTCATTCCACTCATCACCAGATTTCAAACCAGAACCTGGATTACATACAGATATTCCGATAAATACAGCACGTGGAATTCTAAGACTATCAATTTCCATTGCCTCATTGTCATAAGAAACAATCTCTACAGAATGTTCTTCAGTTTGGAAATTACTGGTGCTAAGAGCACAAACGATAAATGGGTGTTCAATCCCTGCAAAGTCAACGATGACTCCTTTTTCGAACATTGCTACGTCCTTTTTCATTTTTCTTCTTTTTTGGATCATAAATAGGTAAGTTGTTATCTAGAATATATTGTATTGGAGCTCCTATCCAAGCTATAGATTGCTCCAATAAATAGTCTGGTTTCTTTACAGCCTTATATCCTAACGTTGTTAGTGGCTTGGAAGACTTAAAGAATTTAGAATTAATTAGCTCCGCTCTACCTTTAGATGGTGCTGCTTGTTTAGCATTATAAAGCCTATAAGTAGTAACCTCATAAAGGAAGACCGGAGCTGGATAAATTCTACTTCCATCTAATGTTAGGTAACTCGTTGGAGGTGTAGGTTTTGCCATTCCACTCATACGATATTACTAATGATTGACGGGCTTTATCCTTCCATACATAGTATTTAGCTAGTACAGTTGGTATATCCGACTCACAAACATTACTATGAGAGAAGTAAGTTTTCTTCTGGTCATTACCATGCTTGTCTTTAAATTTAAACTTATTGCTAGGTCGAATTCTAACAATTAGTTTGGAAGAGAAAGGAGAACGAGCCTTTGTGTAAGGCCACTGACGTGGAAGGATAGTAGTACATCTAGCTTTTAGTTGCTTGAGTAACTCTTTTTCCTTCTTTGTTTTCTCCCAGACCTTAGGATCGCGTCCCTCATAACGAGGCTGTTGCATACCTAAAAACACCATTAAGTCATGATTGTGGACATCAATCCATCTTTCCTCATCGTCTCCCTTAGGTAGAGGATTAGGAAGTTCGTTTTGTAAATTGTTCATTTGTAAATAAATTTTATGGTTTAAACTGGTTATTCCTCAACTTCGGATTTTTGAGTAGATTCAGAGTTAAGTTCAGCCTCTAGCTCAGGATCCATTTCGAAAACGACTTCCTTCTTTGGCTTCACTTTAATTGTTTTGTTTGTACTCTGGCAAATTACGCATTTGTATTCACCAGTTAATTCATTAAGGTAATGATGTGTCACTTTACCACATCTAGGACACTGAATATCAATCAGTTTCTGAGGTTTTACAGATTTCTTTCTCATAGATTTTGAAAACTGTGTCTATTAAGTTTTTAATTTCATCGTTTAATCTAGAATTATAACATTCATTCCAACTTCCTTCATCATAAATCCAGCGAATGTCTTCAGAATTAACATCATGCACAAGGATAAAAGGATCTCCTTTACTCTTATTAAGAATACCAAGACCTTTTACTTTGAGAGTATAATGGGAAGCGGTTTCATCTCCTGTTGGGAAACTTGTCCATCTTTCCACTATATTGTTATATGCTTCTTCTGAATCTCCTTCACCGTCATATATAACGAGAGAGTAGGGAATATTTAATCTTTCTAAGTTATAAGCTAAGCAGTATGTAAGCCAACAGCAACCACCCCAATTAATGTTGTAGTTCTTATCTAAAAAAGTAAAGAGCCTATTCAGCTCTATCTTCAATTTTTTGGTTTTCCAGGATTGCTTCATCAATATAACTTTTAATCTCTTTTATTTCAGCTATATATTCTTTTAGATATTGTTTCATTGAAACAACATCCTCAAGATGTTTATTAGAAAGCCGAAAATTCACTATAGATTTAAGACAATGCCCAAGCGTCATGCCATAACCAACGTTTGTAAACTCTTGTCTAGCAACTCCACCTTTTGGCTTTATAGTTTTTAAAACTTCTAAATCCCAGAAAGGTGAACTCTGACTAATTTGTGTCATTCTAAAGTCTTTTTCCTCAATTACCATAGACAGAACAATTTTCTACTTCAAATACAAGATTTAACTCGTTGTCTTCATCTGGATTGAACGTAAGTTTAAATCCGCCAGTGGAAGAATAACAGTACTTACCTTCTAGTATTGACTTCTCTATACTTTCATAGAGATTCTTTACTATAGAAATCATATCTTCCTTTTCTGGTATACCATCTACTCCAGCCCAATACCAATTAAGAACTTCCATGCATTCATGGACACGTTTAAAATCAAAGCCATCAAGTAATTCTTGTAGCAAATTTGAATAAAATCTTTTCTTATCTAATTCATTTAATAAGTATTTTTCTGGAACTAACCATCCACTTCCTGGAACAAGCTTACACTCTTTTCGGAACCAAGGAAAGTCTATATACTTATTTATTTCTTGATCATCAAGGATTCTATAACTTTCGCCTGACATTACTTAATCAGATTCTCAATCCATTTAAATGTACTTATCTCTCCACTTTTAACTCCTACATTAAGACAATATACTACTATTATTAGCATAACAATAGCCGATTGCCAACTACATAGGGCTAATGCTGCAATAGCATAAAAGCACCAATTAGGCAGTTTTTCTCCATTTAATTTTGTATTAAATGCTACATAAAGCAATAGTACAGTAACCAATATGGATATAATCATTTCTAGTATTTAAAAGATTAATATTCTTTACATAGTAAATCTGAAATCTTTATTATAGAAGAGGTTTTACCTTCTTTAAAGCGTATATCATCTTCAGTTCTTAAACAAACAATTACTATTATCCACATTCCCCAATACGCAAGAATTCCAAATATTGGAAGTATTAGGACTATAGTGGCAAGTACCCAAGCCCATAATGGAAATTTAACATCTTTCCATTTATAGTGTCCATCCCAAGTCTTGTACTCTAATTTAGATGTAAGACGTTTGGTAAAGAATAAACATATAAGGCCTATAATAATCCAAAAAATCATTTACTTGGTAAGTTTAGGAGCATTTTAGAATCATTGCCAGCAAGAGTAGCTGGAAGAGTTCCATCCCATTTCTCTATCCACATCTGTTGTAAGATAGCAGGAGTCAAAGCCTGAGTTCTAAGTTCATTAGCTTGTTTCTCTGCTTCTGCAGCAACAATCAACTTACGAGCCTCAGCCTCCGCTTTCTTGACCTCATTTTCTACTCTCTGAGCATCTTGAACAGCCTTAGTCTTAGCATCAATAGCTTCAATAATAGACTGAGGATAGCTTAGTCCTGAAGTAAACTGATCAAGTATAAACCCTTCTTTAGTAAGTGCTGCTACTAGTCTCTTTTCGATAGCATTTTCCACTGCTTCTCTATTAGAGACTATCTGGTCTGTAGTGAACTTATTAATTTCAATACGACAGGCATCCTTAATATATTTAAGAACAGGACCTTTTATCACCTCATTAAGACCCTTTCTATACTTTTTAAATACCTGAGGAGCTTTACCATCAGCAACCTTAATATTTACGTTAGGATCAATTGTGAAGAGAGGACCATCCTTAGCATTAATGGTAAATGGTTCATAATCCACAGTCTGTACATAAGTAGGATACTCAAAGATCTGAGTAGACCAGGGGGCATACCATACCCATCCAGTTACTAAATTTACATCACCAACACCTCTAGAATCTCCATAAAGAGATACTTGAATACCTTCACAACCAGCATCAATGCGTTCAACACAGCTCGTCATGCTTACTAAAGTAAACAGAGCAACGAATAAAATTCCTAATAATTTCTTCATTTTTTCCAAAATTTTAAATTTGTAAAACATTTAGTTTTGTAAGAGATAAATACTATAATTAATACTAGAAATGCTCCAGCAATATTGGCTAAAGTATTAGCCAGATTAAGCCATCCTAAGGCTAAGTCTAATCCAAGAATGGTAAGAATAAGCCATCCTAGAATACAAAACGTTTTTGTCCAATTCATTTTTTATAATAACATTTACAATCAGGATCGTGAGTAATACCTCCAAATCCTTTACGAGATTGTGCCCTAAACCAAAGATATCTATGTCCTTGATAAGTTAATGGTTTTACTTCTAAGTAGCTACTAGTCTCAACAGCTTCTTGCTTACAAGTATTATTAGAATCTTTAGAACTACAAGATTCACATAACCAGAGCATCATAAAGATGATTGATATAAAAGTAATTACTTTAACAATTTTCATGACTAATTAATTTTATTAATCTAGGTAAAATTTGTTGTTGCATAATATGATAATAAGATCTCTCCGAAAAGAGTTCTACGAGAGTTTCAGGAGCATTGAGAGGTTGTGCTTGTTTGGTATAATGACAACATTCCCAATCGATAAGCATTTCATCCCAATCTACCTTATCCCAACCGTGAATTTCTCCATAGTTAGTATGATGTCTCCTGTGTTCACGATGCCACTTCTGTACCTTTGAATATGGCAAGAATAAACGCATCCAAGGTTTCTCCCAATCATGGAAGAGATACTTAAATCTCCAAACCCCAAGATTAAGAGCAGTCATCTGAAAAGCACACCAATGTGCAAACCAGTATTTAAACGTACTCCTATCATCTTTTGTAAATCCAGGTGTAATGGTATTGTGTCTTCTTTCAATCATGCGGTCTTAATTGATCCAGGTCTAGTAAGTCCATTCTTTACAGATTGAGGAAGCTTATCCCACCAATTCTGCTTCAATTTTAGTCTTTCTAACTTCTTTTTGTACTTCATAATTTAAATTTTTAATTCTCGTGAAAATCTGTATATTTTTTAAATAAATCTAAAATATCTCCAAGTACTTTAGATGCTCCAGCCTTGTAAGCATCCATCACATCCTCATTAGAAGATCCTGTACTCTTAGTATTATAAGCATACTTTTGAGCTTCATCATCTAGTTTACTTACTAGTTTATCCATTACTAGTTCTGGGAATAATTCTAACTGTGTGCCCATTAGATTGATCTTTCTTTCTAGTATTTTTATAATCACAGCAAATTTAATTTATGTAACTTTAGTATCATTTCTACACAAGCATTAACAGGATAATTATAAAGTAAAGTATATTGAAAATCACTGTATATTACCATATAACGCCCATCTTCTGTCTTCATAAGACTTGGATGTTTTATTGTGTCATCAACATCAATATAATTATCAGGCAAAATATCAAGCAATGCTGCAAGACTCCAACAAGGAATTACATTAGCATTACCTCTTATCAATAAACCTTTATATTCTTCTTTCCATTCAGAATATGGCTTGCAAACAATATCATAAGGGTCTTCATCTAAGCATTTATAGCACATATCCGCACTTTCAAGCGGAAGAATTTCTGCCAACTTACGACTTTGCTCCAACGAGGTGTATGATTTAGTTGTTGTCATAGTTATTAATTAAGTAATTGATTAAAGGCTCAATTTTACAAGCTGCGCAAGGATATTTTTCTTTAACCTCGTCAAGAGAGATCCACCCATAAGCCCACCAGTCATGGTAAAATTCAAAATTATCTTCTTTGTTCAACCTTACTTTTGTCAAATATCCATTAGACCCTGAACTAAAAGGAGATGCATAGCTATCATTTATAGTTAAAATATGAGAAGGTAACTTAACTTCTTCATTTCCATATAATTTTTTAAAATTTTCTTTAATTGTGGCCATAGTTATTCAAATTAAATTTTCAAGACAATATTTTATTGCTGCTTCACAAGCCTGTTCATAAGACGTGTTATCTTTTAAAACAATAGGAATCTTTTTATTCAAAAAACCATCCTTGTCAGTTGTATGAATTGAAATATCATATCCTGACCATTGCCCAAGAATAACACGAACATTTATATTTAAGTAAACATGATGTACTTCCCTTAACCACTTCATTGCCATCTGGAGAGTTGGGGCAGAAATAGTATCACCGATTATTTCATATTGGTCTTTGGGTTCTATTGGTGGCTCAATAAAATATCCCTCTTTCCACTTAAAGCGTAGTACTCTTTCCCTGTAATCATCATACCATTTTTCAGTTACTCCTCCAACATCTGCATACTTACAAACAGTGTTTTCGGAAAACCCTTTTTCTTTCAAGAGTTTTGCTGTTTCAAAACTAACGTAATCTTCTGTAATCATAACTTTAATTATTTTATATTCTTCAACATTTTGATAATTACGTATATTGCCCATCCACAAAATATATATAATGGCAATTCAAAAAATAAAAACCATCCAAGATGAAATCCACAGCTACCATAATGTCCAACAATAGCAAAAATGATACCTACTATTGCAAAAGCAAAAACTAAATTCAAATTGTTATTTACGAAGTTATAAACTTTTTCAGCAATCCATCTAAACATATTATGATAGTTTTTATTTATACATTCCTTTAGGTGCTTCAAGTGCAAGTCCTTTCTCAATCAAACCACGATAATCAAAGTGATGAGCATTAAGCCAATCATAACACTTATAATCTCCGTGTATAACAGTTCCTAGATCATTATCAAACCATAACCAGGTACATGAAATCCATAAATTTGTGTATTCTTCCTCGGTCATTGAGGACATTGGACGGAGATATGGTTTAACGTATTCAATATCCCAAGATTTATCATATTCTTTCTTGTGAACAGTATCAAACAACAAAAGTTTTCTATCTTTTATTCCGATAAGTATTGCCTTACCACAATCTATTGGGTCAACAATAACATTATAAGGCAATCTTGCACAAAGGTCTTTCAATAGTAATTCTTTTTCTTCTTGAGTCATAGTTATTTCAAATTAAATGTTTCAAACAATACTTGATATAATTTTCATAAAGCTCTACATAAGTATCTGCATATATCCAGTCTTTCCACACGTATGCCTCTGAACTATTTAGTTGATAAATACCAAGTTGAAGGACCCCATATTTTTCTACTTTTTCTCCTAATAATAACTGAATCTCATAATACATATTATGTACTTCTCTTAACCATTTCATTGCCATTTGGATAGTTGGAGCTGAACAATATCTTGATTTCAAAATAGAATTCGTTTCTCCACAAAACGAATACTTTATATCATCAGGTTCATCATCGACATAATAGCTGATGCACTCCCAATCAAACCCCTTCCCTTTAAGCAGCTTGGCTACTTCATAAGAGCAATAATCTTCTGTAATTGTTGCCATAGTTATTTCTCTATTTTCTTGCTAAATCTGTTGATTCATGTTATCTTATTATTTAAAAGATATACTTCCATTTCAAATGCTGCATCAAGAGGATTTTCAGAAACTTTTTCTTCTATGGGAGGATAATCATTATGCTCACAAGCATATACAAAGCTACCTTTATAAGCATCATAATATAAAAAATACACTTGATCATTTTGATAAATATGTTTTGGCATTAACCCTAACAAGGCAGAAAGACTCCATGCAACGATGCATTCTTCATCTACATTGGGCTCACCAAGTTCAAGTTGGTAGATGTCTTCTCCATGTAATGTTCCGCAAAAGACATATTTAAAATCTGCTGTATTGGTGTCTAATCCAAGCTCTATAAGTTTCTTGGATTGTTCTATTGATGTACAAATCTTATTCATAATATATCAAATTTAGTTATACATTCCTTCAGGTGCTTCAATAGCTAGTCCTTTTTCAATAAGTCCACGATAGTCAAAATGATGCTTGTTGAGCCAATCTATTATATCTGAGACTAATTCAGTGTCAAAGAATAAAGGCTCTTTAGAATCAAAATATAAATCACCTAATTCATCTATTTCTATTTCGCATTTATAAGGTAATCTATTATTTAATTCTTTTTTCTCTTCCTCAGTCATACTTGACATTGGACGGAGATATGGCTTTACAATTTCAATAGGCACATCTTCATTTTGAAAACTATTGCCATTAGAATCATTACAAACATTGAAATAGCAATCATAATAATAGTCACTACTGTCTTCAATCTCTACTTTGTTTATACCAGTAAGCTGACCATTATATTCTGTTAAATTTAGTGTTAATTCACTTCCGATTCTCCAATAGCAAATCACTCCATAAGGCAACCTTGCACAAAGATCTTTTAATAATAGTTCTTTATTTTCTTCTTTTGTTATGTACTGTGCCATAGTTTAATCTTCAAAATATATTTCTTCAACAGTTATAATTCCGTTACAATTTTCAAGAGTGTTCTCATCTTTCCATGCTTGTATATTAAAGATGATTTGCTCACCTTTAGCTAATCTCTGTACTTCTTTTGGCTCAATTTTTAACGAAGGTTCTTTCTCGTTGCACCATTCTGTAATGTATTTCAGCACTTTTTCTGCTTTTTTAATTGCTTTTTCCTTTGAATGATAATAAAAAGGACCCCATGTAAGCATTCGTTTATCGGGATATATAATGTTTCCTTCTACTTTATAATCCATACCTATTCTCCTTTCATATATTTTCTAAAATCCTCAATCATTTTATCAGTATCAACAAGGTCACATTCTTCGCTAATACAATGATAAAGATATAAGTTAGCCTTATTTATAAATGCACAAGCCTTCTCGATAAAGGCGTTAGTTCTAACATATTCAATGTCCCTACGAAAATCCAAATGGCTTTTGCTGAATGATGCAAGTAAAACATTATCTGGTTCTCCAAAAGAAGGAGTCATATAAATCTTTTCTGGTGCATTTGCTTTCATAACTTTATTCTTTAATTGTATAATAAACTACACATACTTCTTGTCTCCATCCAGTAGGATAGATGTTAATCACATTCCAATCTTGATTTAGTTCACACTCTAATGTCGCAGACAATATGCTACTAAATTCCTCATAATGATACTCTTTCATAACTTATTCCTCCCTTAGTTTCTTTAAATCAGCATAGAGCGAATCAAGATGCCTTCTTTGGAATGACCTATTATTTATTACTGCTTCGATTACACTCATCTGCTCATCACTCGGCTTCCAAGTGTATCTTTTTTTGAGAGATTTGAGTGTTTGTGAAATAGATTTAAGACGTTCACCTGAAATTGAATACATTGCACCAGATGCAATAGTATCACAAAATAATATAATTTCCTTCATATTATTTTCATCTTCTTCACTCCAAGTAGGATTCTGCTCAATCTTCCTTAACTCCTTCTTATCAGCATTCCACTCACATCCTGCTTCCTTCATCTTGGAGAAGAGCAAGTCACGCTGTTCTTTGGTGGCAGGAATAAAAACACTATTTAACCAATAATGTTCCACCTTCCCTGCTATGTTATAGTAGGATGAAAAACTCATGTTATCTTCAATGTTTCTAAAAATAAGGATGTCTTTTCCATCTTTTGAAGCAAGCACATCACCATCCTTTGCATCTTGGATAGTCCAAAGTCTTGCATCTTTTTCACATCTGAAAGGTATATAACCACCTTCTTCAGTTGAGTAGCCATCTTCTGTTACATTAGTGATATGCAATGTTTCACCATCAATGATAACCCAATCTCTTTCCTTAAACTTCGGTTCATCAGCTGGCTTTTGCTCACCTTGCTTTTCAAGTACTTCAATAATATGCTTTACTGGCATAGACCACTTATCAGTCCCCCAAGTTGCTTCTTTATTATCCTCATAATAGAACTTCATTCCATTAATCAAACATTTTACAACATCATCTAATTCTGACTTACATTGTGAGTGTTGCATATTGCAGTTGTTCCAGCCATCATAATAAGCCTTACGGTATTCTTCTGAGCATTCAGACAAATCTACTTCGTGATGACAATAATTAGGCTTCTGCTCATCTTGCTTTTCAAGCCAAGTAATTAGTTCTTGTTTTGTGAATTCTTTTGCATAATCACTATATCCAACTCTAATTATATCAATAATTGCTTTCCTTATCCTCTCGTTCTCTGACTCTTTGAGTTCGGGAATAAGTTCTTCTATACATATTTGGCAAGCCTCACAATTCTCGCTGTGTATCTTATTAGCCTTTTCGATAATATTATCATAGGCTTTTGCCTTTTCTTCTTGTGTCATATATATTTTCCATTTTACAAAAAAGCGACGGGGACTGGAGGTTTCACATACATTTGTATGCTTATCCTTTCCAGTCCCCGTTTATAATAATTCTTGACTAGCTTGTACAGCTATTTCATCACAGAGATTATTATAAACATTGTCAGCGTGACCTTTTACATGTTCAATTTGGATTGGACTTTTTACTAAGACTTTTGCCTTATTAAAAGCTTCATCAAATTTCATCCATAACTCTACATTCTTTTTACGTTTCCATCCAAGAGTTGCACAACCCTTTACATACATAGAATCTGTATAAATAATAAGAGAGTTAATAGGATTTTTAATTGCTTGTAATGCAGTTATTACAGCAATAAGTTCCATTTGATTGTTTGTAGTACTTCGAAATCCCTTCGAGTATTTAAATACTTTCTCTCCATCTCGAAGAACTACAATTCCAATTCCACCTTGATCACGAGAGCTACTATAAGCTCCATCGGTGTAAATTACATAATCTAACATATTTAAAATAATCTAATATATTTTCTTTTACCCATCCATGTAAACCATAGATAAGGCTTATCATATCTACATTCTAACAACAACCACATAAAGGCTGCAATAATTAATATTGAAAATAAAACATCCATATACACATAAAAAGCCGAGACAGACTCTTATGTTCTGCTCGGCTTCTTTACCAGTTATGATTTATTTACAAAGTTGTTTGTGGCGCCGATGGGATTCGAACCCACTTACACTATGGAACCAGCTTGAATTAAAATAAGTAACGCGTAGGGGATTCGAACCCCTGAGAGAGTATCAACTCCCTACGAGATTGAAAGTCTCGTGACCTAAGCCACTAGTCGAACGCGCCATAAAAAGGTCTATCTTCACAGACTGACCTTTCCTCTTAACAATAAATGATGTTAACTAAAAACTTTACATGTTAGGCGGGCAGGATTCGAACCTGCGATAGGTTTATAAGCCTATATCAGAGTCAAAGTCTGACGTCTTCAGCCACTCGACCACCGCCCAATCATTTATTCATCATACATAGGATCATAACATCCAGGATCTTCTGTATTTTCATACCATTCAGGAGGAAAAAATTCATCCATAGAGGTTGCTGTATCTAATCTTTCTATAATAGAACGATCGTAATCACTAACTACATTAGTATCCTCTTCTTCCCACCATTGCTGTGGTTTGTAAGGACTTTTTGGATTGCATCCTAATGCAATAAATACTAATAAACATAAAAGCTTTTTCATACGCCAAATAGGGAAGAGCCATATTGCTCTTCTCTGCATCATTTAATCTAATAAATTAAAATCGCTATACAGGACCAGTAGGATACATCAGAACTGCAGCTTTACAGTAACCTCTTACTGCTTTTTTCATTAAATTAATGATTTTCTTTTTCATTAAGCTTTTCCTTTAATAATTCTTTTTAATCTGTTCTATACATTATCTAACATAAATTCTACATCAGTTATATTTTTTGTATTCTCTTCACTAACAAGTTCTAATTCATTAGGAAGATCAAGAGTTGAAGCGAATATTGTATATCCTACTCCTAGATCAAAATCAGTCGTAAAGAAGGCCTTAGCAGTTGGATGCTTCTTTTTAAATTCATTGAATCTTTTAACTTCCAAAGAAGTTAATTCTGAAGTCTCTTTAAACATTATCTTCATTAAATAAACCTCTCCATTTTTCTGCTACTTTATCAAAGTCTTTTTGACTAAGAGGCCAATAACATTCCTCAAATAGTATCCACCTTTTTTGTGGACAAATTGCAATTACACGTTCAACATTAAGTTCAGTTTTTCCATAAGTTGGATGTTCTACTTCTACTATCATATGTCTAAGTTTTAGAAATTCAGGGCTACAGTGTGAGAGTCGGACTCACGTAATGGGAGCCACAATCCCACGCACTACCGTTGTGCTAACTGAGCCATTTAAAAAGGCCAAGGAGCGTCCCTCTCCTAACTATGAAACAAGTGATGAACTGTTTATTTAGGCCTTTATTGTCAGGGAAAAGGGAATCGAACCCTCGCATGCCTTCGGAGTGGAAGTCCGACGTGCGCCTCCAGCTACACCATTCCCTGATGTCTTCAACTACTTTCCGATAGTTGAAGCTCTTTCAATCAGTTTACTTTAGCTGTGGAATTAGCTTGTTCCATCCGCGAGTCAAACACTGATAAACACTCCCCTTGTTACATTAGTAAGGGTATCTGTCTGGCTATTTTTATACAAGCTCAGCCATTTCGCCGGGAAATGAGCAGTGTAGGAGACTTGAACTCCCTCCTTGGCCTTGGCAAGGCTATATGCTACCATTAACACCAACACTGCAAAGTGAACTTGCGAAGCAAGCTCACATAGGCTTCTCCTACCTACTACGTCCTCTAAAGTTTTTTACTTTGTGCTTTGATTGAAACATCCTTCTTATTAAGAAGTCGTATTACACTACGCAGGATGAGGCTTTCCTCCAAGTACATAGTACTCTTGAACCCAAAAGAGATTATAAAGTGGCAGAGACCGGACTCAAACCGACTCGACTACGTCCCAAACGTAGCATGCTATCATTAAACATCACTCCGCCGTGATTCTTCCTATACTCACGTACAAGAAGAATTTTAATACTTTTTTATGAACTTACAATGTTAAGACATTGGCATTTTTAAAGAGGACACACTAGATTGTTCCAGACTAGAATGCCCTCAGTTCGAAACTTTCGTCTCTTCACTACTCTAAAGTGAGTTGTGATAGTAAAACTGCTCTCTTGTCGAGAACTAGCCAGCCAGTGTGTAGTCGTGGCTACTGGAACATTTTAAATTTGAACTAAGTCAAAGATAACATGTCTTTTGTGAGTAAGCAAACTTTTAGTCTTAACATATGTCAAGGGTTTTAAATGTTAACTTAAGATGCTTATAAAGTGGAGACGGTGGGAGTCGAACCCACGTCACAATAGCTTATTCTCAATTACTATAACTTACACTCATAGGTTTTGTAAGAGTTTCCTTCTCTGGGGGTTAACTAGATAACCTGTCCACCAGCCTATTTAGTTATATCTCCGATAGACACAGAATATTTATGGCTAAAAAGAAAAATTAAGCTTGTAGTGATTATGTTCCCTGGCTCACTACTTGCCAGGCACTTATGCAGCAGCTCTATAAGCAAAGCTCATGCTAACTACTTTAGCGCGAGGAGTATTTGTATTTTCTCCATTTAATTGTTTTTGATGTCTTTCCATCTGTCTGCGATGCTTAGCGAAGCCCTCGCGTGAGTGAGTAATTTACCTTCTACTACGTTCTATTCCATTCGTCCCCAATGATCTATTTAATATTGATCGAATTCACCTTTTATAAAGAACATAAAGTCTGGATTAGAACACTGACTATAAGGAATTTGTTCAGTTCTATATATTTGCCAACTACAATCTGGAATAGTATTAGAGTACATATATCTTCCAGTTGGAACTTGTATTATTTCAAATCCATTTTTAGGTACTCCTTGTGCATTGACCTTACCAAATGGAATATATACTCTCTTCATATTGTACATCCTTATAAATTGCTTACCCGTACCTATAGCAAGTACTGTATTATACCAATCCTTACTGCATATATAGATAGGCTTTTTAGTCCAGTTATCATATCGCTCTCTTAGATAAAATTCTCCAAATGGAACAATTTGATT
>Ga0247611_10006883_pt1 | contig 14460 bp, 13 predicted proteins | sample 177DNAGHGhighgp2_FD_192422 | JGI IMG/M metagenome (GOLD analysis project Ga0247611, IMG submission 192422) | Sheep rumen microbial communities from Palmerston North, Manawatu-Wanganui, New Zealand - 1770 DNA GHGhigh gp2 | ecosystem: Host-associated > Mammals > Digestive system > Stomach > Rumen...
CCAATTTGCTTGAGACTTTCACTTGATAATTCATAATTTTCCATAATAATTCAAAATTATTATAAATAAAACATGTATATTATATTCAACAGTTTCATAAAAAGCAAAAAAACAATGAGATTTTTTTAGTCTTTCACTAGTATGGTTTAGCATTAGTTTCTCATGTTGTGGTGTTATATTTTATTTTAATATTCAAAACTTGTAAATATTATAGTTTTGCAACAAAGATTTTATTTTTCGCACATCTCTCGTAGATGAGAAATGACATTTTTAACAACTTCTATTACTCTTTTGGATAATTCCATAAATCATTTTACTGCTATGATTTCGAATCATTGAATGGTTCATGCTGCATCTGTGATCATATTTACCAAAAATTTGTTTGAGCTAACTTCTAATAATACCTCATAATTGCCTTGATTAATTTCTGTAAAACTTGCCTTAACAGAATTCCATATTACGTCTCTTTTTGCGCATAATCCGGAATCTATTAGGGCTCATTGAAACATACTTAAATGATTATATGTGAAATAAAATTCGTAAATTAGCTATCCTGCTTTTATGATTATTATGTCTTTTTTCAATGGAAAAGTTTATTAAAAAAATTAGGAAAAATCTCTTGAATTTTTCGGAAGATTTGATATAAAAAATTGTCGCTATTTTTAGCTGTTTAAATCAATAATGAATAATCCTATTGATAATTTAGTACAGATTTTAAGAAAGCAAAAGAAAAAAATTATATCTTCTAATGATCTTAAGAATTTCATTTATGCATCATTTTGAGAAAATACATCAATTAATAAAGTTTATAAAATAACTTTTCAACTTAGAAATCGTTGATTTTTGTATTTATTGAGAAAAGATTTATTTTACATAATGAATCCAGAAAAAGTGCTTATTGCAGAGGAAATAGAAGAGCAATGGTATCGAAAATTATTGAAAGATCATTGTAATAATATTAGCAAACAGTGGTATATTTGATGATTAACTGCTTTGGAAATTCTTTTGTATTGAAAAGGTGTAACAATCCCTGAAACGATTATGGTAGTTAATAAGGAGAAGCAAAATATTGAAACTGTGATTTTTGAGAAAAAAATTTTATTTAAAAAATTTGAGTCTAAGTGAAAAAATCTTCTTTCTAAGTTGATAAAATTGACGAATGAGGTATCTATGCCTAATTGTAAAAATATTTTGGTTGCGAATTTAGAATTATCGATTCTCGAATCTCTTTATAATTTTGATACGTCTAATGGTTGATATATAGAGGCTTGTATTAAGAAAGCGATTAAGAAAAATGGTAAAACTTTAAATTTACAAAATATTGAGGCAATTATAAAATTATGAAAACATAATACTTCATTAAATAGGTTGTATTTGCTTACTAAGACTCTGTATCCCTCTTTGGCAGAGGAAATAAAAAAGTTAATTAAGAAGTATGGATTTCTTCTATGATAATTATTAAAAGATATTAAGAAAACTGACTCCAATTTGGGAATCAGTTTTTTTGTATGTGAGTGTGACTTTTATCTATTTGAATTCATCTAACTAATTATTATTTTCATCTCAGTTGTTTAATTGTTTTTTCATGAAAGCGGGCATTTCTCGATCTTCTTCTGAATTATCAGGAGCGCGAAAATTGTTATTAGTTACTTCTGGAGTATTGTCTATGTTTGATGTAGAGAATCCTCAAGTTTGAGATGTTGTAAATCATCATGTTGTTTGATTTACTGCTCTTGTGATAAAATCTTCTGGTTGTTGAGGTCTGATAGGCCTTCAGAAAGTGTCAGTTTTAACTACTTTTCTACCACTATTTACTTGTTCATTGAATCATGTAGCGATAATTGTAACTTTTACTTCATCTTCGAAAGAATCATCAAATGACATTCACCAAATCATATTTGCTTCAGGATCAAGAATTTCTTGAACAACATCAGCAGCTTCTTGAACTTCATAAGGAGATAAGTCAGAACCTCCACTCACAGCAAAGATAATCTTTTTTGCACCATCAAGATTTGTTTCAAGTAATGGGTTCTCGATAGCTTTTCTTGCTGCATCTACTGCCCTCTTTTCTCCAGCTCAGTATCCGATTCCAAGTAATGCATTTCCAGAATTTAACATAATTTCTTTAATATCGGCGAAGTCAATATTGATATCTCATGGTTTAGTAATTAAATCAGAAATTCACTGAATTCCTAGATATAATACTTTATCTATCATTTCAAATGCAGCTTTGAATGAAGTTTTTCTATCGGAAATATTGAAAATTTTGTCGTTTGGAATAACGATTAAAGTATCAACATTTTCTTTCATTTTAGCTAGTCCATCAACAGCATTTTCTGATCTCTTTTTTCATTCGAAACTAAATGGTTTTGTAACAATTCCGATTGTTAGGATTCACATGCTTTTAGCGATTCATGCGATAACTGGAGCAGCTCATGTTCCAGTTCCTCATCACATTCATGCAGTAACAAATACCATGTCGGCATCTCATAATGCTTGTTTGATTTCGTTCTCAGATTCTTCTGCAGATTTTCTTCAGATTTCTGGATTTGCTCATGCTCAAAGTCATTTAGTAATATTCATTCAAATGTTAACTTTAGATGATGATAGGTTCGCTGCTAAATCTTGAGCATCAGTATTAACTGCTATAAATTCAACACCTTCTAATCATTGTTGAATAATTCTGTTTAATGCTTTATTTCCACCTCAACCAACTCAAACAACTTTAATTTTTGCACCTGGAGTGATTGGAGGAAGTGTAATTTCTTGTATTGTCATGATTGATTTTCGAATAATAGAATAAAAGTTTGATTATATGTTTAAGATTTTTGTTTTAATGTATGTAGATTAAAACAAATCTTTGAAAAATTTTCAGATTTTTCACATTGTTTTTCAGATATTAAGTCCTCATCATCCGTGGCGTCCTTCTTCCATGTATTTTAATGATCGGTAGTAGCATCAAATTATGTTGATGAATTGGATGTTATTTGATAGGTCACCTAAGTTTAAAACTTGGTCTTTTGCGTAGAATGAAGCTAATTTGAATACTTCTTTTGCAAGAATATCGATATATTTAGTTTTAGCTCATCATCAAATTAGTAATATTCCTCATGGTAATCTTCAATCTTTTTCTAGTTTGAACAAGTGGTCGTTAATTTTTCAGAATATTTGTTCGTATCTAGCACTAATAATTTCAGTTAAGAAATGTGTATCTAATGGTAAATCTTGTGGAGCTTCGCTATCAATGATACAGCTTCAATTGCTTTTTTTAATATCTTCAGCTTCTTTGATGTCTACTTGCATTCAGATTGAAATATCTTTTGTAATTTCTTCTCAACCGATAGGTAGTGTACCGTATCCTAATGGATATCAATCTTCATAAATTACATAAGAAGTCTGATTTTTACCGATATCTACTAATACAGTACCAAGGTCTTTGTGGTCATAATCGACAGCAACTTCACTAGCAGCAAGGATATTTGGAATAATATCAGCAACAACTAATCCGATTTTATCGAAAGCGTCGATTAATCCGTTGTAGAAATTTTTTGGTATCATAAACACGTCTGCCATTAAATCGAGTTTCTTGCATTTTAGTCAGATCGGATCTTTTTCTCTTTTAGTTTCGTCTAGAATTCGGGACACCGGAACGATTTTGATAGTTTCATAATTGTTTACGTTAGCTATCTCTCCTACTATTCTAGAGAGATGGTTTAAGTCTTCCATTTCAACTGCTTCGTTCATAATTCTTTTTCATTCGATGATTCTTTGAGTTATCATTTCAGGATGTGAGATTCCTACATAAACTTTGTCGATAAAATCCCCTCCTAGTTTTTTGATGAAATACTCAACAATTTTGTTTAATACGTTTGTGAAATCTTCAGCTTGTAAAATTTTTCATTTTCTCATTCACATTACTGGTTCTGTTTGCTTTGCTAAGATAACGTCTTTGTCGTTATCTTTTCAGAATACAACGGCTTTGATAGTATCATTTCCAATATCAAAGATTGCTCTAATATCATTCATGTGCGGATAAGAATAGGAATTAAAACTACATAAATATTTTTATTTTATTTGTGTCTGAATATCTTTTACAAATGTTATTAAAAAAAACAAACCAATATTTTTATTTAGTGATATATTTTGGTTATCAAACAAAGAAATGTAAATTTTAATGATTTTTAGTGTGATAACTTTTAGTTTTCATGAGGACATGATAGGCTTAAACTTATGTTATTTTAAACAGAAAAATTCTGTGTCAAAAAATGCAGAATTTTGTTGGGAGATAATTTGTGTGATTATTTCTTAATTTTATTAACTACAGTACTCCATAATTCATCAGAAATTTTTTCAATAGATTTTAATTTTCAAATTGGGGCACTATCGATTATTGTTCGATTATATTTTTTTGCAACGTATTTGTAGGCTTCGGCAGCATTTTTTAGGTGATTTAAATCTGCTTCGTGAATATCTCTTTTTTTGTCAGTATATTCTCTTTTTCATTTCTGATCTACCAATTGTTGTCAGATTTCTGTAGGCATGTAGAGTAAGATATTAATATCAGGTCTTGGTATTCAGAATAATCAATATTCAAATTCATCTAGCCGTTCTAAAAATTTATCTCTTTCTTCTAAGTCGTGAATTTTTCATGCTTGATGTCACATATTTGATGAAACGTATCTATTCGAAATTACTATTTTTCACTCTTCTATCCATTTTTTTATTCTTGATGAGGCTTCATATCTATCTACAGCATAAAAAACTGATGCTCTGTATGGTCATACTTCGTCTGCTGTTCATAAGTTTCAATTGAGATATTCTTCAACCATTCATGCAGATTTTTTTCAGTATTGTGGGAAATCTACAATTTCTACATCGTATCATTCCTCTTTTAATCTTTTCATTAAAAGTTTCGTTTGAGTTCCTTTTCCGCTTCAATCAGTTCCATCGATTACGATGAAGATTCCTTTTTGCATTTGTAGTGAGATAGCAAGTAAAATCTGATTTTTATTTTACTTTTATATTATATTTGAGTGAAACTTTTTCTCTGATATCCTGGTGAAATTTTAGCATAGAGTCAGAAACTATAACGTCTTTATTTCATACAGGATTTCGCATTCTTTTTAGACGAATTATAGCTCTTTGAAGGTGTTTTACCGTTCGTTCAAATATATTTCACAAGAATCAACTTCATAGATTTTCCACCACATTTTTGAATTTAGTATTTCAAAAATATGGATTAATTCATAATGAAATTGTTTGCTTTTCTTGGTAATTAGGAAGAATTCATTTTATCCGTTTGTTGTTTTCAAAAAATGTATTATTAACTTTTTCGTCTGGTTGATAGATTAAAACTAGGTGAGCTATTCGGTATGCTAAGTATATATCCATAGACGATAGTGAAATAGGATATAAGTTTTGTTGGTCAGATGTGATGAAAAATGATAAACAGATTTTTTTTCTAGTTTTTTTTCAGAAACGTTTAGCTCATTTGAGTGTAAATAATATCATACTTCGGAATTTTACAGTTCGAATTCTTCATGGTTCACTAATAATAAATAGGTCTATATCCGAACTTTCATCTAAAGCATTGAAACTGATTGAATTACAAAGAAAGATTTGTTGAACAAAAGGAATAGACTGGAATGTGGATTTTAGTCTTTCAACTTCTTTTAGGTATTCATCCATATATTTGGATTTTTTGTCTCGTGAAAATGAGTTTTCTTGTTCTTCTAGTTCTTTTAATAATTTTTTTCTAATTGTGCGTTCCGTGTCAGAATATTGAAAGAACAGTCCTGCATTTTTTGGGACTGGATAATTCATGATTTCGTAAAATCTTAGGTATGGTTGGATTGATAGATTTTTGTATAGTTTTAGTATTTCTCACATATTGTTGGATCTCCAGAATTATAAACATTACATCCATCTCGAGTTTTACATTTTGTTGGATTGTCATTATCATAAAATTTACAGTTTTTGAACGATATTGTTTGAGAGCGAGCATCTGCTACAAATTTTCATATTTCCTTTGGATTAGAGCATTCATCATTTAGACAGAGTCATACTATAGCATCTCATAATAGTTTTTTTCAATCAGTTCATGATAGATAGAAAACATTTTTATCATGGATATCTTTTGGAGAAAATCCTTTATTCATTATTATATAATTTGTTTGTGTTCAGCTTCGATAAAATTTTAGTTTGTTGTTTTGACTACAATTAGAAATACTGAGTGTTTTGTAAGTTGATATATTTTCTGGTGAATCTTCTCATGTTGAATAAGATAGGTTTATTTTGTCACACATATTTCAACTTGAACAATAATCAATTCCTCATCCTGTTCATCATGTAAATTCAACTATATAGTAATTTGGAGAACCCTCAAAAGAATCAGTTTTTAAATTTTTGCTAGTGAGGGTAAAGAATAAGAAATTATTTATTTCTCATCATATTGTATTTGCACATCATTGAGCTTCTATTGTTTTTCTTTTTTCGTCACTTCATCAAAGATACATAGTTGTTGCCATCATCAAAATTCATATCATCATTACGACAACGATTATTTCGATTAATGTGAATGCATTAATTTTTTTAATGTGCACTTTTTTATAATAAAAACTAAATTCTGAGTATAAAATAATATTTTTACCTTTGGTTTCAAGTATTAATAAAACAAAAATGTTACCTTTTTAGGAGAATAATGAATTATTGTTTATGCTATAATTTTCAGTGCTTTTCTTGTCTGAAGGTTTTGAAAGTTCAATAAATTTATTAACGTCGAATGTATAATCTTCGTTATCCATATCAACTTTTTGGAAATGTAGCAGATAAAGTAAAACTAAAGCAGTCATTCTAACATCGTTTTTACAGTATTCTTGGATTTTTTTCAGAATTTTTTTGTCACTTGAAGATTTTCGCTCTTTCCAAAGACTTTCTACATCAGCTCATGAATCCAAAGTTTTTTTCACTCAAACTAAGGCATCAGAAATTTTGTTTAATCACATTCTTTTTCAAGTTAATTGTTGGAAAAATACGTATAAATCCAAACTTTTTTCATTCAGGATTTCTACTTCTTTTTTTCATAATCATGCATTATATATGCTTACTGGATTATCGAAATAAATTTGATTAAATCATATTATGTATCCATCAAAATCTAGCATTTTTTGGACAAACTCTTTCAAATCTTCCATCATTATGCATGAGTATGTCATTTTTCATGCTGTGGATTCTTCCATGCTATATCATAGATAATATTCAGGGAAATTTGTTTCACTAACTTCTCATGAAATAAGAGCTGTTTCGATATCGTAAACTAGATATGGTTTTCAGAGTATATCATAAAATTTTCATTCAACGAAGGCATCCATGAGAATCTGTTCGATAGTCCTTTGTCAGATTTGTCTTTGTTTTTTAGAAATGTAGCGAATCATAAGACGATTTAATTCCCCTTTTTCGTTAGCTGGTACTTGAATTTGGATATTATCTACTTCATCCGTAATATGAATTTGGTTATCAATTAATTGTATGGTTAGTAATGGATTTCATCTATCAAAAAACATTACTTCGTTTCATTCATGGAAAGCGATTTTAAAAAAATCGTTTACTCATTGACATTTTTCTCTTTGAATAATTGTATGTAGGTGTGGAATGAGATTATTTTGAATCGTAGAAAGTTCTTCTAAAGTGAATTTCTTGTACATTCAGATTTTTATATAAATATATGAAATTTAACACATAATTTTTAGAGAAAATAATCTGAATTTCAAGATTATATCTATTTGAATTATCTATAAATTTTGGTATATATCTTCTTGTTTATTTTTTATAAACTAAAAATGAAAAAACTGAAAGAATGGTTTCCGTATTTACTATTATTGATTTATATTTGATTATTGATTTGGAGTGGAATAAATCCAGTAGATAGAGGTGTTTGGTATGCAGAAGAATGAACTGTATTATTGGTGGTATTGGTTTTAATTTTTACTTTCAAGAAATTCAGATTTTCAAATTTGGCTTATTTTATGATGTTTTTATGGATAGTGATTCATACTATTTGAGGTCATTATACATTTGAAAATGTGCCTTTTGATTGGTTTAATAATTTGTTTGGATTTGAGAAAAATATGTATGATAGGGTTGGTCATTTTATTATTGGATTCTATGCATTCCCTATTATTGAACTTTTGGATAGAAAAAAGATGGTGAATAATAAGGTGATACTTTATTTATTCTGATTTCTTTTTATGGTTTCATTGGCATGATTATATGAAATATTTGAATGGTGGTATGCTGTTTATTTTGATACTGCTATGTGAGATGCTGTACTTGGAAGCCAGTGAGATGTGTGGGATGCACAGAAAGATATGTTGATGGATACGTGTGGAGCAATATTCGCGATAGTGCTTTATTGTGTTAATAATAAGTGTTCAAGTTTAAAATCAAGAAATAATTTCAAAATTTAAAATAAAATAGCGGGAAAATCCGCGCTATTTTTTTGGTGGTATAGCGTGGAGAATCCGCGCTATCTTTTTGGTGGTATAGCGTGGAGAATCCGCGCTATCTTTTTGTGATAATAATTTTAATGATGTTGTATATTACTACTCCAAGTAGTATTACTATAAAAGTCAATATTAATGTAAATAATGATTTTTTCATTCGATATCTGTTAGGATTGAAAAAAAAATTGAAATTTTTACAATTAATTTATTGAGATAGTATTTATTTTTCGATTTATTACTTCGATGTACATACCACTACATTGACATAGTACTTATAGCTTTTTGGAGGCTTTAGGACAACCAAAAGATATTGTAAAACGTGCGAAAGAATCATGATTTCCTGCGGTTGCGATTACAGATTATAATGGTATGTTTTGAGTGCCATCGTTTTTTTTAGCGGCAAAAGATTCAAAAAATCCTGAAGATGAAAATGATAAATGAGTGAAAGCGATATTTGGTTTGGAAATCTGATTTGTGATGGATTTGAAATCATCATGAGTTGGAAAAAGTATTTGAAATCTATGTTTACTAGCTGAAACGGATGAATGATATCATAATATGATGGAATTGGTGGCGTATGCAAATCAAACTGGATTTACGAACTGAACTCAGAAATTAGATTTGAATGCATTGAAAGAAAAGTCAGAATGAATTAGAATTTTTACTGGATGAGAATTGAGCTGGATTTCCAAAATGCTATCTGCATGAGAAAGTGAAGTTAAGATTAGAGAGATTTATGATATGTTACATGAAATATTTGGAGAGAAATGTTACCTGGAGATAACTGCCCAGGATGAAACTCTTCTGCCTATCACGAAGAAAGTAAATCAGTTTATTTATAATTTGGCTAAACAGACAAATACAAAGCTGATTGTAAATAATGATTATCGTTACTTGAAAGAGAAGGATAAAGAAGCTCGAGAGATTGCATTATCAATTAAAGATTGAACCAAAATGTATGATGCGAATCGTAGAAAACCGGCTGGGAAATATCATATTATGGATTGAGAAGAGATTAGAGAAATATGTATCAAGAATTGATATAAAGCTGAAGAAGTGGATGAATGGATGGCGAGTAATTGAGCTATTGCGGAAGAATTGAATGCTAGTATGTTGCTCAATCAGAAACTATTTCCTAAATATCAAACTCCTGACTACATCCAGAAATATTATGATAAATATGCAGATACTTCAATTGAATATTAAGTTAGATTTTTCTTAATTAATTATACAAAATAAACTAATGAATATAAAAGAATACATATCTTCACAGTTGAATGATGAACAAACTTTGGCAGCTTTACATACAGATACTCCATCATTGATTATTGCTGGAGCTGGTTCTGGGAAAACTAGAGTTTTGACATATAAGATTGCTTATTTGTGGTGGGGGCTAAAGACTCCTATTCAAAGAGTTTTGGCAGTGACTTTCACGAATAAAGCAGCAAATGAAATGAAAGAAAGATTGATTAAGATTTCGGAGGAGATTTGAAGTGAAGTGAATGAAGATATAAGTGTGTCATCCTGAGCAAATGTGAAGGATCTTAGGTGAGACACACAAAATTCTTCGCTTCGCTCAGAATGACAAAAAGAATGAGAGCATGATGATATTATGGATTTTTTGGTGGCAATTGAGGCGGATAAACAAGAAAATGTGGGTAATCAATATCGCCTATTTCCATACCAGATGAAATGGATATGAACATTTCACTCAATTTTCTTAAAAATTCTGAAAGAAGATATAGATAAACTTTGAATGAAATATACCAAAGATTTTACGATATTAGATATGAATGATACTGCAAGTGTAGTAAAAGAAATATTAAAAAGGCTAAATTTACAAGATGTGTTCAAGCCAAACGAAGTAAAGGGAGTTATCTCGAAACTCAAGAATGACTGAATGATGCCTTCAGATTTTTTGAAATGAGTTAATTCAAATTATGACGAAACGATGTGAAAGGTTTACGAAGAATATCAAAAGACTTTGGAGACTTCAAATTCATTAGATTTTGATGATTTGCTATTACTGCCCTATTTATTATTCAGAAAAGAACCTGCAATTTTACAAAAATGGCAAAACTCATTTGATTATATTTTGGTAGATGAGGCTCAGGATACCAACTGGATACAGTTTGAGTTGATGAAAATGATGAGCTGATGATGAGCAAAAATGACTTTGATTGGAGATGATTTTCAGAGTATTTATGGATGGAGATGAGCTTTGATGGAGAATTTTTTGAATGTGAAAATGTATTGGCCTGACATTCAGATGTTTAAACTTCAGATAAATTATCGTTCTAAACCACATATTGTGGAGGCGTGAAACGCTATTATCAAAAATAATGCTCGTCAATATGAAAAAAATATTAAACCAAATAGGTCGTGAACTGAAAAAGATATGATTACGATTTTTTCACACAGTAGCGATGTAGATGAAGCTGCAAATACGATTGAACTCATTAAAAAAATGAAGAATACTTGAAAATTTAAGGAACGATGACAAGTGGCTATTCTTTATAGAACGAATTCTCAATCAAGTGTATTTGAAAGTTTGTTTATTCAGGAATGAATTCCTTACAAGATTTGGTGAGCTTTCAAGTTCTTTGAGAGAAAAGAAATTAAGGATGTTTTAGCATATTTGAGATTTTTCTTGAACGATAGAGATAATTTAGCATTGAAAAGAATTATAAATATTCCAAATAGAAAAATCTGAGCTACAACTTGGGAGAAGATTGAAGATTATGCATTAGCTCATGATGAAGCGATTTACGACACGATAAAAAAATTACGAAAGGCTGAAATTTTGCCTGATGAATTGAAACTTACTTCACAGGCTATGACTGGAATCAAATCGTTCATTATGGCAATGGAGGAACTCAAAGAAGATTTAGCAGTAGAAAATCCTTCAGATTTTATTGAAGCTATGGTTAAAAAAATCAATTATAAGGATTACTTAGTCAAGGAGGAATGATGAGAGCCGCAGGCAGAGGAAAAATATGAGAACATTGGGCAATTAATAAATATGGCGAGTAAATATATCGAGAAATGAGAGCCAACTCTTAGACAGTTTATGGAGGAAGTTTCGCTGTTGAGTGATATTACGGAGAATGAAAAATGAGATATCGATGCAGTGAAATTGATGACAGTTCATTCTAGTAAATGATTGGAATTCCCTTGTGTATTTATAGTGTGATTGGAAGATGGAATTTTTCCACTTTCAAATGCGACTCTGGATCCAAAATTATTGGAAGAGGAAAGAAGACTGATGTATGTGGCAGTTACAAGAGCAAAAGATGTTTTGTTTATGTCATATGCTCATTCTAGAATGACTTGGTGACAAGTAAAAAATAATCCACCAAGCAGATTTTTGGCAGAATTACCTCAGAATTTGGTAAAGAGTTATGATTTGTCGTGATGACTAGGAAATGAAGTGACTAGTAATATTTCTGAATGAGACACAGTTAGGCATAAGTTATTTGGTGTGGGTTATGTGATGGAAGTATGGAATAATATGGCAATAGTAAAATTTCAAAATCCGAAATTCTGACTTAGAAAGGTAGAATTAAGATTTTTAGAGTTGAGTTAGGTTTAAGTCCTGGGTATAAAAATTATTTTATTTGGTTTTAAAGCAAAGTACACCTATTTTTTCGCACTGCATTCAGCAGCTAGTTCAAACAGATACATCTGATCACCAATAATTCCATCGTACTTGTGCTGTTATTGAATAAGGACTATTTTCTCATGTTTTGCTCCTAGTCCAGAAATATGTAGTATGGGAATGTTTGTTATATTCCATATTTATTTCACGTCAATAAATATCGGATAAGAACATAAATCATGCTGCATTGTCACGAAAATCATACTCTTTTCATTGTTGTAATATTTGTCATGAATTTATAGTAGCTTCTTGTAAATCTTCTTTTCTAATATCTCACCATATGTTTATTAATTCTATAGCCTCGTCTTTTGATGGCACGTGATATCATGGGGCACATGGTCATTGAAGGGAACTTGACCATTTTCAGTCTAATGTTTTTTCTATTTTATTATTTACTGTAATGGTATTTTTGAAATTTGATAATGTAACATCATTTCATATAATTGCTATATATCAATTATCATTTTTTAATGTAATTGAATCTTCGATATTTTTGTTTCCAGTTTTAATTTTATCAATATATCTTTTCAACATTAATAAAACATATCATTTCATTTCTTTAATATTTGGATTGTCGTTTGTAATAATTCAGTTGTCTTTTAATGCTTGTAAGTGTAGTTTATAATATTCTCATTCAGATACATTATATTTATCTCAATATAAAATTCTTGATAAGACTGTACCAAATTCTGCCCTAGAAACAAAATCGTTTGGCCTGAATTTATCAATTCATATTCACATAATTCATAAATGGCATGCTCTACTAGCTGTAGAAATATCACTATAATTTGTTAAATCACTATATCAATTACAATTTTTTGATGGATCTTCTTCGTTTCACATTATTTTCATTGAAAAGATGTTTAACATTTTTGCCATTTCAATTCTAGTTAATTCTTTATCCATTTTTGCACTTGTGATAGTTCAATCGGATATAATTCATTCTTCACAAGCCCAAAAATATGATTCAGTCCGTTCTTGCTCAAATGTTGAATTACTAAAATCACAGCTTGCAAAAACATTTGAAAAATTCCATAAGAATCAGAATCCTAAGATTAATATAAATGTTCTTTTCATTTTTTATGTTTAAGATTTAAAAAGTGCAATAAATGAGATAATTAAGGATAGTACTGCTATGGAAATCGTTATCAATGTTGTAATTCAAGGATTTTTGGAAATTTTTAGATTAACTTTATTTCGAAATGTTCAATTAGCTTCAGTGATTATTTCATTAATGATTTTTATTCCATTGCTTGTTAATCTGGATTTATATTCATTTGTTATATATCATAAATTTTTTAGATTATTTTCAATGCCATACTTCATTTTTGAAGCAAGATCGCTATGGTCTTTTTTTGCTTCAATATTATGATATTTTTCATTATATTTTTGAGAAAGTTCATAAATTGTATTACTGAATTTTATATAATTTTTGAGTTGTAGAAGATAAACGATATTTCGTAAATCTAAATTATATTTTTTAAACAAATCTTCATTATCAAACTTATTTATTTTTTCTAGAATTTCTTGTAAATTTTGCATCTTAGTATTTCATATTGATATAATATATTGATTAGATAGTTATCTTTTATGTCTTTTCAAGATTAATTGTAAATTCTTATCATTTCATTATAAGTAATTGTTTAATATTTTTTTGGATTATGAAAAAGAAAGTATTAGTATGATTATCTGGATGAGTAGATTCGGCAGTAAGTGCTGCCCTACTTTTGGAACAATGATATGAAGTGGTATGATGATTTATGAAAAATTATGTGTCTGATAAGTGAAATTGTACTACTTTTAAAGATGCTGAAGAAGCTATCAAAGTAGCTAAGTTTTTGTGAATAGAATTATTATCTTTTGATTTACAGAAAGAATATCAAGAAAGGATTATTGATTATATTTTTGAGTGATATTCAAAGTGAATTACTCCAAATCCTGATGTTTTGTGTAATAATTTGATTAAGTTTGATGTATTTTTGAATAAGGCTATGGAGCAATGATTTGATTATATTGCTACTGGTCATTATGCGAGAATACGTGGGGAAGATTGAGTGTATCATCTTTTACAGTGAATAGATTCGTGGAAAGATCAGAGTTATTTTCTTTCTGGATTAAATCAGTATCAACTCAGTAAAAGTATATTCCCTCTTTGAGAAATGACTAAGCAGCAGGTAAGAGAAAAAGCAAAAGAAATCTGATTACCAAATGCAGAAAGAAAAGATAGTCAGGGTCTATGTTTCATATGAAACGTTCCTATTAGAACTTTTTTGATGCAAAAATTTCCAAAGAAAGAGTGAG
>Ga0247611_10006884_pt1 | contig 14460 bp, 7 predicted proteins | sample 177DNAGHGhighgp2_FD_192422 | JGI IMG/M metagenome (GOLD analysis project Ga0247611, IMG submission 192422) | Sheep rumen microbial communities from Palmerston North, Manawatu-Wanganui, New Zealand - 1770 DNA GHGhigh gp2 | ecosystem: Host-associated > Mammals > Digestive system > Stomach > Rumen ...
ATCTTGTTGAGCGTATATACCAGCGCCTCCAAAGTCTTTTCCCTGACCTTCGGCTTCAGCTCACATTCCCAGCCCATAGAGGCAAATACATGTGGAGCTTGTAGGCATCTTTTTTGAGTTATTATTTTGTATCATCATTTTATGATGACGTATTGTTTGTCATTAATTTTGTTATTATACAAGTTTTAGTTCTGTTTTAAGTTTGATATTCCAAAAACAGACAAAGGGTTATATTCTCCCCCTATTCTCTGAATCAAGAATTCGACATGTTTTTCCGTCCATAGAGGATGGACCAAAATAAATTTGTCACCATAAGGATCCTTCCCGATGAGTGTTCCTTGCTTTTCTTCCACTGTATATCGGTTACTTTCAAGCATGTTTCTAATGGTTGAAAAGATATAATCGTGCCAATAAGGTACAGAAAAATCAATAGTTGCTTCCTTACTATCGGCAAGACGAGCTATATCTAAGCCCAGCCTCCAATCAAGAATGCTATGAACATTCTGATTCGAATAATCGCGTATGCAGTCATAGCAGGAAGATGTACAACCTGACAGATGTTCTTCTGATGTGAGTTGATTATAGATTTCTCCTCCTTCAGACAAAGGTTCAATTATTGCTTCCCTGGGAACATTGGTGTAGCGCCTCCCTGATAGGAAGTTGCAATATCCAGCACCATTTTCTAGATTTTCGACAAAGAAGATCTCAGCTTTTTTGGTCTGTGGCACAATATAAAATCCCACATTGAGTTCAGATGAATCTATATCCAAGTATGAGGATATGGCTTTTCGTACCAGATAGCCCCATGATAAGAAAGCAGCTCGAACAGCATAGCTATTAGCATTTGTCTCAAATATAGGGGACAGGTTTACGCTCTTCGGTGTCTTGTTCACAGACAATGTCAACACGCCAGTTGTCTTTGAAGCGACAAAAGCGTATTTGGTTTCATCCTGAAGCCTAATAGACTGTTTTTTCCCCTCTTCAAGGACATCTCTTGAAACATAACGTCCTTTGTCATCCCTTCCCAGACAATACAAATCGCCATTGTTGTCATTAACTAGATGAACCCTTCCCTGAGAAGGGGATATGTTGTTGCGTATCGTCATATTTGCAACAGTTCCACAATCATGAAGATACTGTTCACAATCCAATCTTATATCGCTATTAGGTGAGTACCAATCATAATCACCACTGAAATCTTCCGGCTTCTTCTCATAGTCGACGAAGAAACCTAATGGAGAACAAATCTTTACTTTCTCCATTTCGTTTCCACAGACAGGACATGAATCATGCGGTTCTGTATCAACAATAGTCGAATAGCCGCAATTATGGCAACGACACAAAGGCTGGTTATAAACATTCAGTGAATTGTATTTGGGTCTAACTGTATGATTTAACTTATTGTATTCATATTCCACTACTCCGATTGACTTATATACTTTTTTGTCTTTCACTATCTCATGTCCTGGAGCAAAAGAATTGATAGCCATATCTATATCCCTCGAAACCACATCTTCTGAAGGAAGCTTTCCTTGAAGAACAGGGTCTTTCAAGTATAGATTCCTAACTCTTGTTGGGAAACCAAACATAGGAAGCAAACCAGCATTGGCCAGTCTTTCACTTAGAAGGTCTTGCGTAAAAGATGTACTACTGGCTATATTGGTTATTTCATCAAGAAGGTCATTGTAGATGTATTTAAAGATTTCGCCTTTTAATTCATCGCTAATTTCCGTTCCATTGGTAACCACATCTATTATGCGACGCACCTCATCCTGATTGCCATCTAACCACTGCGTGACGATGTCTTTATTATAGCTCCAATTTTCTACGAGGCCGAAATTGCCATGTACGCTATCTTTGGCACCACTCTCTTTTCGAAGAGCCTTATACAACACCTCTTTTATAATTATACGTTGGGCTATCTCTACGGTGCGTACTTCCAAATATGGGTCTTTGGGGGTATCTGACACCATACGATTATATTCTATAAAGTTGGTCTGGTCGTGGCTTGATGAACGTGCAACAGTCAACGCCACCGCCAGTGGGTTACCACGACGACCAGCACGACCTACTCGTTGTTGGTAGTTAAAGCGTTGAGGTGGTACGTTGCCCATCATTACAGATGACAGGGAGCCAATGTCAACACCAGCCTCCATCGTAGTTGTCACACTCAACAAGTCAATACCGTCAACAACACTATTCTCATTATCAAGGAATATTTCCTGGAACAGTCGCTGTCTACGTCTTGAATCTTCTTTTGCTGTCTGACCCGTCATTTCCTCACAATGCAAGCGGTAAACACTATCCGTGCTGTTAAGCAGTGTAAGATAATAGTCTTCAGGGTTAGACACATCTTGTTCAGTCAAGACAAGAGCCTCTCCTAATTTGTTATTACAATTGATGCAAAATCCGTTGGCATGATGCATGTGGATAGTTTTACACTTAGGACAAACCCAATACTTGCTACCTATATCTGCTTTCACAAAAGAGAGACCTTCTCCCGTTAGTCTAACAGCTGTTGAATCTATGATTCCACGAGTTCTGAGAAGTCTTCTCAACTCCTCTTTCTTTTCTTCAACTGCACTATTACTGATGACATGGAAAACATTTTTCACTAAATTAGTTACTTCTCTTGGAAAACTTTCAGTTGCAGGATATTTTGATGGAACACCTTTTATCCTTCTTTTTTCACCCAATATACGGATAGTGGAACATGCCATTTCTCTCCAAATAGGATCTGCGATGTCTTTTGAAGGCGCCAGATAACCTAATTTTAGTTCTTCGAAGGAACGCTTCTTGTTAGAGAAGATGCTTGTTATCTGTTCGGTTTTATTGGACGAACGAATATTTTCCTCAAACTGCCTCTTATTGTCGCTTAATCCTGGCTTTACCTTCAATTGGATAAAGTCATATAACTCCGACCAGACCCCTGCTATGCTGCTTTCGGTTACAGAAGGCTTTGGTCCAGCAGGATTCATTCCCTGTTTCAATAGAATTCTAAATACCTCATCTTCTATATTATCCAGGTTCTGACCAGCCACAGCATTAAGGAACTCATTAAGAGCTTCCAATGCATCATCTGTTATCAAATCATCTTTTTCATCTCTGATGTAGTTGATATATTCACGGAATGTCGGGGCACTGCTCAATGACCTAAACGTTTCTTTCTCTTCGTCTGTCAGAGGCTGTCCTTTCCTATATTTGTTAAGAATCTCAACGGCCTTGTCGTTTCCACTGAGGGAGTGCAAAATTGCCCATCGCAGGACATCTCGGTAATGGTCAAGTTCTATACCTGCTGAGAGTTTTGCTGCGGACTGTCTGCTGTCAGAGAACAACACCACCTTTGTATTAGACTCTTTGGCATTCCGCATTGACCGAATAAGAGAGTCAGCAAGTATCTGGGTTATTTTTTGCAGACCAGTACTATGACGGCGTACAGGAGTAAGGCTGTTCGCATCACCAACCTTAACCTTATATGATACTTCACACTTGGGGCATCGATGGGGAAATTTCGTTTCGGAGTCGCTTTTCTGTAGGTGTAGCCAATATTGCCCGTCCATGTCATTGGCACACTCACCTGTGGCAGCATCGTATGATACCAGTATCCATCCGTCTTCAGGCTTCTCTTTACCTTTCCACAGTACTCCATATCCAACAAAGTCATTTCCGATAGGCTTTTCTACACTAAGATAGACCCTACCGTTTCTAATAAGTTGGTAACCACCAAGGAATACCTCTCCACAATTCTCACAGACCAGCAACTCCAGCACCTTCATGCCACACGAACATACGTTTCGGGGACGTTTGTAAAAACGGCCTATAGCTCTTTCATCAAACTGATAATCACTGCAAACATCCTTGCATTCATGCGAAGAACATGCCCATAAACCAGAAAGGTTCCTGAAGAAGAAATGGGCACGAAGCGGCAAGACATATCCGCTTGAAGTTGTCCCTTTGCAAATTACCTTTATAATAGCAGCTGTTGTTGTCAGTGCTATGTCTTCATTGATGGGAAGTAACTTTGCTATGCTTATAACATCACGTGGAAGTATTCCTCGTGGCGTGCTCATAGCATATTTCAGCCACTCTACTAATTGATACTTTTGTGTGACTGCATAGAAGGAGTCACATCCAAGAGATGCGAGTAATGCCTTATCGCTTTCTTCTGATTCATAATAGTTGGCAAGTATTTCGCTTGGTATTGCCATCGTAGGCCTTTCGACTGCTGCTTGGGGAGGATTTGAGATAATAGTAAATTTTTCATTAAATCGCTCCTTTTCTATACCGAAGAACTCAGCAAGAAAATCAATAGACTGCTGGTTCTCTTCCAACGAGGCACTGGTAGCCAAGAATTGTACTTGAGAAGAATCTGGCGTTACTCCTAATCTGTCAAGCAGGATTCGTATCAAATAAGCAACTTCGGTACCTGCTGTTCCACGATAGGTGTGCAATTCATCTATGACCAGATGGAATACGTTTTGCCTGTCTTCTGCTAGCCATTTGCGTGTATCCTCAAACATCTTCAGTTCATTGTCACGCATCAGCATAACATTGAGCATACTGTAGTTTGTGATAAGAATATCAGGGGCGTTTTCCTGCATGGAAAACCTATCCCACATCTCTGCAGAGTCATTCTCCATACAAGGAATGTGATACAACAGTTCCTTCTCACCACTTTCTTTTGCTGCGTTCCAATCCCTTATTAAGCTTTGCCTTTCTTCTCGAAGTTTATCTTTGGCCTTTTCTTTTGAGCCGCTAACTGGAGTCGCTCCCGTATAACGACCGAAATAGAAACGATGTCCATTTCTGTTTCTATCTAACCAGTCAAGAGCACCACTTTTGTCATCTTTTCTGCTATTAACAGCTTTTCTGAGTCGAATCATCTGGTCTTCTGCAAGCGCATTAAGAGGATAGAGAATCATTGCTCTCATAGCATGAGGACGATCATTTTTCCAGTGCTTTGATTCCTTGATGAGGTCTGCTATAACAGGAAGTAAGAAACATTCTGTTTTACCCGAGCCTGTACCTGTCGTAACGACAATGTTTTTTCTATCAAGGTGGGCAGTTTTAAGTGCCTCATATTGATGGCTATACATTTTCCTTTCAGACGTGCCACCCTGTGAGAATAGACCGCAATTAACAAAATCGTTCAATTCACTGCTTACCCCTTCTGCCACACAAAATTCTTTAAGTGTGGCTTTCTCATGATATTTCGGAACAATCTCAATGATGGGAGGCTGCGAAATAGTACCAGGCTCCCTTATCAGTTTGTTACGCTCCAGATTATATTCTTCACGAAAGAATGGTAATCCACTTCCTATATATTTATAGTAAGCATTGCGTATATCCTTGTATATTTTTATAGGGTCATTCATAAACTATCGAGTTTAAAAAAATTCTATTCAATTGTCTCACATAAGAGGAAGGTACATTGTTAAAAATGTAATATTTGTCACTTACCTCTGGTATTGCTCCTTCTGATAGGGCGTGGAGCAACAATGTTCTGTAAAGCATGTATGGCAGGGCAAAAGTCGGTAGCGTAAGCGTATTAGTTGTTTTATTATAACTGCCATTAGGAATGTTATTGATAGCACGGCTAAAACTATAAGCAATAGCAAATGCTTCTGGGTTGACAGACCTACTTGGGAGTTCGCGCAGATATAGCTCGTCTGGTACGGAAAAATAGCGTGTAAGACCATCAGCTTCAAGTTTGGCTATACCTTTACCCGATTTCCAATGGTAATATTCCAACTCTTTAGGGTCACGTTGTGATTTGTCAAAAGAGTCAACAACATCTTTGACAGTAGGGAATCTTTTTAATGCTGACAGCGGATTTACCTTAATAACAGCAAAATCTCTTGGATTGTCTATTCTCTCAGACAAATAGATGCCTGTGGTAAGTAGCTTGGATTTGACATTGTTTGGCTTGTAGTTGATATAGACATAATGGTAGTCGAAATCTATGATTATAGGAGTAGTAAGAGCGTAATACCCTTTGCCTATATGGTCAATCAGTCCATTGAATACCAATGGCCAGAAGATGCTCCAATTAGGATATGGCAGATTAAGACCGTAACTTTCATTGAGAAAATCACAGTGAACCTTGATGTTCTCAAGGCTCCTCTTCTCGAATTTACTCATCCATATATAGAATAAATTCTGAAGTTCCGTTAATCTTATGGTCTTACTCATCTATATACTGCTCAAACATGTTATGTAACTCAAAATCTTGTCGCCTTTCACGAATAAGCTCTTCTGTTGTGAGATAACCTAAATGAGCATCATCAGACATTATCATAGCAGATGATATATCAAATTGACAGGCTTTGTCAATACAGCCAAAATGTTTTAGGACTGATGCTGGCATCGTTATAAGTTCATCCTCAGCCACTGTACAGAGAATGCGTAAATTTTTAGGTAGAGGAATATCCGTTGCAGGGAATTTGGTTATAAGACCTTTTTGAAGGTCTGCTAATGGTTGCAAGTAATTCGGTAGATATGAAAGGTTTATGTTTTGCAATAATAGAAAGTGTATTGTCTCTGGTTCTTCATTACTTTTTCCAACGATATAGGCCAAACCATTATTCCAGAGGTCGTCAAAAGATGCCCACTTCGCGCTCACATATTCTGTCATATAACGACATTTATGTGAAGCCATTATTAGTGATTGTGCTATAGTCTGACTTGGACATAGCACAACAAGATATTTAGCCAGCAATCTGGCCAAGGCCTGCGGCGAACACTTAGGAGCTTTGTTGACTTTCAGAACGTTCTCCAGCGATTTGACGTATGCTTGGAAACGTGTAATGGGATTCGCGGAATAGCTTATCTCTTCCAGTGTAAATTGCTTGAAAGATGCAATACCTGCAACTTTATCCTGTGGAACAGATGTAGATAATACCTCTTGTATGATGGAGAAATCTTGGATGATATATGCTTTTCTGTCATTCATCTTGGCGATGGATTCTTCAAGTGTGGTAATCGCCTGTTGTTTCTCCTTAACGGTTTCATCTAACAATTCTATCTCAAAAGTTTTCTCCTGAAGCTTGGCATCGAAAGAGCGATTCTGTGCTTCGAGGTCCTTTCTCTTTTCGTCAATCTCTTGATGCAACTTTTCGATCTTTGCCTTCTGCTCTTCTTCTAAGTGCATCAGTTCCAAATCATGGTCTTCCTTTATCTTTTGAATCTTTTCAAGGTTGTCATTCTTGAGTTGTTCTATCAGATGTTCTTTCTCCTGTGATATACTTCTATTGACAATTGCAGAAAACCATGGAGTTTCAGCAATATCTTTTAAGCTGTCAAACATGAGAGATATGCTTGTATCAATCGATAAAAGCCGTTTCAACCTGTTCTCAATGGTTGCCGCGTCAAGGTCTTTTTGCGAAGAAAGCAATTCTCTCAAAAAACTTTCAGAATTGCGGAAGGATTGAGCTTGAACAATACCAGTCCAATTCTTTTTTACAACCTTAGACAGATACCAATTGGCTAACTGTTCATCGTTCGTAATGTCTAACAGCCCGTCGTGTTTGGGTAAGGATATACCTACGAAATACCTATATCCATCGACTGTAGCCATATCAAGTGAAGATGCTTCCCAGTATTTCAAAACCCTTTCGCTGTTGTCTGGAATAATCTGATAAACCCGTCCACCACTATACACTAACTTGTCGCTATTAACATCAAGTAATCCGTTATTTATGAGAATGTCATAATTATGTTGACTATCTTCTGTGAATGCGCCTTTGAGTGTAAATATTCTTTGTCCATACTCAATGACTTCAGCATTCCAATCCCAGACAAAGCTGTCTTTTCCATCATTGTTGCTGGGTTGAACGCACAGGCAAACGATACTCTTTTTGAGATCCTTGTAATCAAGGTTAAATCTATATGCAAAGATTTTACCACGAGAAGGGAATAGGTTCTTGGCTTCAGAAGAAGTGAGTGGATGAAAAACATGTAAGTTGTCATCACAATAGCCTATCACATTGATAAAACCATTGTCACCAAGCTTGTCTTCTACAAGACCAACAACTCTATATTGTTCATAATCAAATGTATTCATGTTACGACCTCGTTAAGTTAATAGCAATATTATTTTCATTAGGATGATATTCGTCAAAAGCTAGTGCTCTGGCCCATCGTATGGTTACACACTCATCAAGAGACGAATTTTTATCACAGACAGAAGAAAAATCCAACCCGACAATGCCGCTTATAGATTCGGTGTTTTGCCATAATGCAGGTTTCCTCCCAATTTGCCACTTATTGTATCCGCTCTGCCATTCCCAAATATTCGGTGTTGTTTCAACAACCTCAATTTTTATTGATTTTGCGTTGGGCATCTTTATATAATGGGTACCAACACCCAGTTGGTTTAGCAGGAGATCTCCTTCGACAGCATCTTCATCTACAGCTTTACCATCAATCCAAACCATAGCGCGCTTATGCAATCGCAGTATAGGTGTAGCTCCGCTCAAATAAGTATTTCTTCCTATTTTGAAGCCTCCATACAGCTCATAAAATCTTTTGGTGCCGAAAAATTCCTCGGTTATATATCGCCTCGTTATTTTAAAAATTAGAATGTTGGGGAACTCTCGAAGTAACATTCTTTCTCCATCAACAAGAAGACTTCTCAATCTATTTACCAGTCTTTCCTCCGCATATCCCTTGAAACAAACAAGCAATCCATAGTTCCCCGATTCTTTTGTATAGTCATCATCATCTGCTTCAATGGACCTCACTTCCTGCCAACGATTATCATATATGTCATCTTTCCTAAAAAGAAGTATTCCATTTCTTCTAAAGGAGAAGTGCTTCTGAACTTCTGAATACTTTACACTATTAACATTGAAGCAATGTAATAATTTCAGATTTTCATTACGGATTTCTAATAAAGTGAGGTCATCTGTGAGATATGCGAAAAAGACGTTTAGCGAAGAATTTACACGATTGGTTTTTTCTCGGAACTTGAATTTTCCATTCCATCGTAGATAGAAGTTATATATCTGTGACAGGTAATCATCATCCGAAACGGAATTAACAATCACTTCGGTAGCATGGCTAGTTAATGACAAACGACGTTTGTCGACAATCTTCCAGAAGTCGTATTCAGTGATGTCTTCACCAGGATAAAGATGTTTATCAACAAAACTTTTAGCAATATGCAGCAAGTCTTCTTCGGTGAATACACGCTTTGCTTGATCAATTGGATACTGAACATACCTCCCTTTACCTGGTCTTGGACGACATCTTGTAATTAGAAAGTGATTATTATCACACCATTTGTACAATGTTGACCAAATCGTATCTTGGTGCTCGGTCATCCAAGTATACAATTCGCTGACGTCCAATCCAATAACTTGGTGTAGACGTCCATAATACGCTTGTGCTGTCATGTTATCACTATCTGCCCTTTTAGAAGCAGCAAAAAGTTGAATAGCGATAAGTCCTTTCACAAACAAATGGTCATAAGTGTAAAAATATCTACACATGACACTTCGTACAGAAGTGATTAGGGCGTTTTGAGTTGTGTGGTTCTCTCTACAGAAATCATCGACAAAAGATTGGTCTACAACCAGTGCGACATAAGACCCCATATTCTCTTTAGAGAAAATGCGGTCATCAACATAGTGGCAAAAAGCCTTAAAAATGTCGCCTTGCATAATGTTCCGTGTTATAAGATGCTAATCATTAAAACCACTATTTGGGACCTTAAGATATGAGGTATTGTTTGTATTCCCTCACGAGCAAATCTCGTATATCGACCTCTAGCAAATCTGCTATTTTGAGAATTGTGGCGAGGTCGGGCTGAGAAGAGTTGGTACATCACTTAATGACGGTAGAAGGGGTGACACCCATTTCACCTGCCAGCCACCGAGCTGTTTTCTTCTTCTCGAATAAAACCATCTTTATTCGGTTAATATCTTCCATATTTATATATAATGTAATGTTTACCCTTCAAAGGTAGTGAGAATCTTTCAATTTCTGCAGCTCTCTTTTAAATAATCGTGGTTATATGCCCCTCTTTTATGCTTTTTTATGTGTTTTTGCTGTTCAGACACCTGCCAAATGTGATTCTCTTGATGATTAGCTGCGATGGAAACTCCATATCTCATACTTAAATTCGGTGTCTGGTTTACTTTTCCTGCTTGCCGCTTTGAGATAATGCTCCTTGTTTTCGCTGTAATTTTTGCGAAAACATTTCTTGAACTCACAAATAATCACTCTACATTTCAGAAGGTTACGGAGGTTCACTTTTGCCTCAAAAAGGTCACCTGAAGGTCACCAAGGAAAGAAAAAGCACTTGCGAGGAACTCGTAAGTGCTTGATTTTCAATGTGGACCAGCCAGGGCTTGAACCTGGGACCTCCAGATTATGAGTCTGTTGCTCTAACCAACTGAGCTACAAGTCCAGCGCTCGCCTACCGGCTTTGCGTTTGCGGGTGCAAAGGTACGAATAAGTGAGCGAAAAAACAAATTTTTATTTTAGTTTTTTATTTTAATACATGTTGACGATGGCCTCGTAGAGCTCCTGCTTTCCACTGCGTTGGGCGGGTTCTCCAACACGCTTTCCATAGGCATAGGCTTCCTCCAGAGTCATCTCGCCGCGTTCGAAACGTGCACCTTCGCCTTTGTCGAACGATGCGTAACGTTCCTTCACCATAGCTGGGATGGGCGACTCTTCGATGATGGCTGCTGCGCTGAGCAGAGCGTGAGCCATAGCGTCCATAGCGGCGATGTGTGCTATGAAGATGTCCTCGAGGTCGGTGCTGTTGCGACGAGTCTTGGCATCGAAGTTTGTGCCCCCGTTGTGGAATCCGCCGTTACGGATAATCTGCATCATGGCCTGTACCAGTTCGTAGTGGTCGATGGGGAACTGATCGGTGTCCCATCCGTTCTGGTAGTCACCGCGATTGGCGTCGATGCTGCCAAGCATACCTGCATCTACGGCGCAAGCCAGTTCGTGCTCGAAGGTGTGACCTGCCAGTGTGGCGTGGTTTACCTCGATGTTTACCTTGAAGTCTTTGTCGAGTCCGTGAGCGCGCAGGAATCCGATAACGGTTTCGGTGTCAACATCGTACTGATGCTTGGTGGGCTCCATGGGTTTGGGCTCGATGAGGAAAGTGCCTTTGAATCCTTTGGAACGGGCATAGTCGCGAGCCATGCGAAGCATTTTTGCCATGTGTTCCTTTTCGCGATACATATCTGTATTCAGCAGGCTCATGTAACCTTCGCGTCCACCCCAGAAGACATAGTTTGTGCCGCCAAGTTCTATTGTTGCATCGATGGCGTTCTTAATCTGAACGATGGCACGTGCCACGACATCGAAGTCGGGATTGGTGGAAGCACCGTTCATATAGCGCTTGTGACCGAATACGTTTGCCGTACCCCACAGCAGTTTTATGCCTGTTTCCTGCTGTTTCTGCTTCAGGTAAGCAACCACCTCCTTCAAATTCTTTTCGTAAGCCTCTACATCGGCAGCTTCTGTTACGAGGTCAACATCGTGGAAACAGTAATATTCGATGCCCAGTTTCTGCATTATCTCGAAGCCGGCATCGGCTTTGTCCTTTGCAGCCTGGATGGGGTCGCTGGCTGCATTCCATGGGAAGGTCTTAGTGCCAGGACCAAACTGGTCGGCGCCTTCTGCACAAAGGGTGTGCCACCAGCACATGGCGAATTTCAGCCATTCACTCATTTTCTTGCCCATAACCACACGGTCGCGGTCGTAGTAGCGGTATGCCAATGGGTTTTTACTGTTCGCGCCTTCGAACTTGATGACGGAAATTTCAGGAAAATACTGTTTCATTTGTTAAAAAGGTTATTGGTTATAGGTTATTGGCGATTGGTTATTGAGCTTAAGGGAGGAAGGTGAGCCATCGGTTATATGCCTCGCGATATGCCTCACGGTTAGCGGTGTCCGGCTCGATGGTTTGGAGGATTTTCAACGATGAAAAGGCCTCATTATGGTCACGATATATGCCTGCTCCGATGCCTGCTCCGCGTGCAGCACCAATGGAACCGTCGGTATCGCATAGCTCTATGGTGGCACCGGTGATGCTTGCCAATGTGGTGCGGAAGATGGGACTGAGGAACATATTTGCCTTTCCTGCACGGATGGTCTTTAGCTCTAAGCCCATATCACTCATTACCTGCATGCCATAGGCGAAGCTGAAGACAATGCCTTCCTGTGCTGCATGGAGCAGATGGGCCTGAGAATGGCGGTTGAAATCAATGCCATGAATGCTGGCGCCTACCTTCTTGTCGCACAGTACGCGTTCTGCACCATTGCCGAAAGGCAGTATGGACAGTCCGTCGGCACCGATGGGAGCCTGAGCTGCCAAGTCATTCATTTCGGCATAGGACAGTGTGGGTGCCACATTGCGATGCATCCACGAGTTGAGGATTCCTGTTCCGTTGATGCACAACAGAACGCCTAAGCGAGTTGAGGGCTGATGATTGACGTGGGCAAAGGTGTTGACGCGACTTTTGGGGTCATAGGCAACACGGTCGAGCACACCATATACCACACCAGAGGTTCCGGCTGTGGTTGCTGCTTCTCCAGGCTCGAAGACATTGAGCGAGAGGGCATTGTTGGGCTGATCTCCTGCACGATAAGTTATTGGAGTGCCTTCTGCCAGTCCGAGTTCTTGAGCCGCCTTGCCACATACCTCGCCTTGAACACCGAAGGTGGGTACAATGTCTGCCAACATAGAAGAGGGAATACCGTAGTAATCGAGCAGGAACTGTGCAGGCTGGTTTTCCTTGAAGTCCCACATCATGCCTTCGGAAAGTCCGCTTATGGTAGTCGCTGGTGTTCCGGAAAGTCGGCAGGCAATGTAATCGCCTGGCAGCATTACCTTATATATTTTATTAAAGGTATCTGGTTCGTTTTCGCGCACCCATGCCAATTTAGACGCTGTGAAGTTTCCGGGCGAGTTGAGTAAATGACTGAGACAATGTTCGTTGCCCAGTTCCATGAAGGCTCGTTGTCCGTAAGGCACGGCACGCGAATCGCACCAAATTATGGAATCGCGAAGGGGGCGCAGGTTTTTGTCGATACACACCAGTCCGTGCATTTGGTAAGAGATGCCGATGGCACATACTTCCGATTTCTCGGCTCCGCTTTCCTTCATCACATCGGCTGTGGCCTCTTTCAGATACTGCCACCAGTCGTCGGGAGATTGTTCGGCCCATCCAGGTTGCAGTGCTTTGATGGGAGCTTCTTTTTGGGGATAGAAAGCGGAAGAAACACATTGACCGCTGTCAGCGTCCACAAGTGAAGCTTTCACGCTGGAACTGCCAATATCATAACCGAGAAGATACCTTCTATGCTTCATGGTTTTTATATTTAGGTGTCATTCAACCACAAAGTTAGTAAGCATTATCGTTATTTCCAAAAAAATATGTGTATCTTTGTGCCGATTATGAAAGGAAACATGCAAAACGGACATGGACGTGTGGCAAGCATCGGTTTTTTCGATGGTGTGCATCGTGGTCATTTGTGCCTTATCGAACAATTGTGCCAAGAGGCTCAAAGGCGCGATATGAGTTCGTTGCTGGTAACTTTCGACCGTCATCCGCGTACCATAGTCAGTCCGGGCCATATGCCCACATTGTTGACCACGCTTGAGGAGAAGGAGCATTTATTGCGCCAGACGGGTGTTGATGAAATAACGATACTGCCGTTTACGAAAGAACTGAGTCTGTTGTCGGCACGTGATTTCATGGAACAAGTGCTTCTTCGCGAGCTTGATGTCAGGGCTTTGGTGTTGGGCTATGACCATGCCTTCGGACATGGTGGAGGGGCGTTTGCCGACTATGTCCGTTGGGGGCAGGAATTTGGCATAGACGTGGTGCGTGCCCATGAATTGGAAAGCCTGATGGTGAGCAGTAGTAAATGTCGCAAGCGATTGGAGCAGGGCGATGTGGAGGCTGCCAGTGAGATGCTGGGCCGTGCATATACGCTTGGAGGCACTGTCGTTCGCGGTTTTCATATCGGTCGCGAACTGGGTTTCCCGACTGCCAACCTGAAGCCCGACGAAGAGAAGCTTATTCCTGCCCACGGAGCTTATGCTGTATGGGCTGTGCTGTCAAACGGCGAGCGACGTGGTGCTATGCTGAATATAGGAAACCGCCCCACCATAGGTAATGGTGAGGCAGTGTCTATCGAGGTTAATATTTTTGACTACGATGGCGACCTCTATGGTCAGCGCCTTACTCTGGAGTTCGTGAGCCGTCTGCGCGAGGAGCAGCGTTTTGCCACTCGGGAGGAGTTGTCTGCACAACTCGCAGCTGATGAAACTTCTGCCCGCAAAATCCTTAACCCTTAATCCTTCATTCACTCCGCCAGGACTGTGAACTCAGCACCGCTGGCATAGTCGGCTCCGTTCTGGCTTGAGAGGGCAGTGAAGCGCAGGTAACGGGCACGCTGAGGCTGGCTGAACATCACTCTCGGTTCTTT
>Ga0247611_10006885_pt1 | contig 14459 bp, 9 predicted proteins | sample 177DNAGHGhighgp2_FD_192422 | JGI IMG/M metagenome (GOLD analysis project Ga0247611, IMG submission 192422) | Sheep rumen microbial communities from Palmerston North, Manawatu-Wanganui, New Zealand - 1770 DNA GHGhigh gp2 | ecosystem: Host-associated > Mammals > Digestive system > Stomach > Rumen ...
TTGCAGAAGAAACTGAGACTGACGAAAATCGCCGTTCTGTATCTGCGCATCACTATGTCCGGCTTGCCCGGCACGCTCTTCACGTTCAGCCTGTACCGGTATCCGTGCGCCCACAGCCATTTCCGGACCGTTATCTCCGGCTTCGTCGCCTTACTGCGGATATGTGACATGCAGCGGTGCCGTTGGATAGGTGTCAGAACATCGGGCATGGACTTAATAGTAAACTTAATAGTAAACTTAATAGTAAACTTAATAGTAAACTTAATAGTAAACTTAATAGTAAACTTAATAGTAAACTTAATAGTAAACTTTATGGTAAACCTATAGTAAACTTATAATATTTCATGACGATTTATAATAATCCAGTCTCCACGACGTCGAGATCCAATACGTTCAATTATATTTTTTTTGCGAAGTATTGTAATTTCCTTAAATATCGTTTGCCTACTCACTTTCAAACTTACAGCTAAGTCATCATAAGTAATATGCTGGTTATCATGAATCAATTCTATGATTTGTTGTTGGCGAGTAGTCAAATCTTTTTCCATTATACTTGCAATAACATTTTCCCATATAAAGTCAGGATGACATGGTATATCAATCAAGAAATAGGAACGGATGTCGTCTGTTTCTATTGTTGCAGCAGGTGAACCATTCTTTTTAAGTTCGGTTTGTATGGTGGGTATTCCGGTAGCTCGTCCCTCTGTAAGATTTATCTCTTTTAAGAACTCCCCTAAACGACGATTTCGGTAACGTCTTGAACGCAAGGCTTTAGCTTCACGAATTGCCTCCATGCTGATGGAGCGATCCGGACCTGAATAACTTAATATAGAAATCTTGTCGGGTTCAATGGTTATCTCTACAGGTTCGCGTTCCTTGTAATCCCGATGATAGAGAGCGTTGACTACTGCTTCTTCCAGTGCTTGATAAGGGAAATTGTAGAAGCGGATGGAGCGTTCATTATTTTTCTGTTTGATAACATTTTCTTTGATAACATTTGTCCGTAAATAGGATAAAGCAGCTTGTATCATGGCGGGTACAGGTCCTTTAATGACAGGAGCTTCAATGATATTGTTTGGATTTCCTTCGCGTCCTTCCGGGAAGGTAACTATTTCTACTTGTGTAATCGGGAAAAATTTCTCAGGGGTGTCGCAGAACATCATAGCAGCTACGTTTTTGATGGTTCTTTTCTCAGAAGGTCCATCCAGCAAATTCATTTGTTCCAATATGGAAGGTAAGTTATCCGTAATATTCTCATTTGCCAAACGGCTATTGATTTGTACCAGATAATCTCTAAGAAGAGTAGTAGATATATCTTTCAATTGTATGGCAGGATTTCCCCGGTCATCAAATGGTACCCGGTTTGCCATATCCCGTAGTTCATCCAGCTGTTCGCCTTTCGCCTCAATGGAGGAGGTTCCGTAACGGATATAGTATATTGGTTTCTTTAGCTTTGCTGTCACATCGTGAGGCGCAGCATAGGGTCTGTCTTGTCCGCTTGGTGCCCATATCACAAGAATCTGTTTACCATCAACATCTTCTACAGACAAGCGCGGTGCATAATATGGATCAATGAGATTATTGTAACCGATTATTTCTCGTTGTATTGCATCCAGTTGTTCTGTAGGCAAACCGCATACAGGGCGTTTGGCAATACCGTTTTCTTCTTCCACACCAATAAGGATATAGCCTCCTCCTATATTGTCGAAATCATTGGCAAAGGCGCATATACTATGATACACAGATACAGGATTCCAACTTTTCTTAAATTCGATTCGGTTGGATTCCACTTTATTCTTGTTCAACAAATCATTGATATTAATAGGTAATGCCATATATTATATGTGTGTTAATATGTTGATATTCTCTTTCACCCTACCAGCTCTAACCATGTCTGAACATCGGGCATGAGTTATTTGATAGTACTTCCTTCTTTTAACCAGCAATCGTGGCACAAGGGATGGGCGGCATCTATAAAGTCATTACCGGAAATTTTCTTTCCGCATATATGACAATATGTTTCTTTATATCTGTTATTTCCATATCTCGCCCAATTGCGATAATCCGTTTCACAATAGAAATAGCTGTATAATTTAGACGTAGAGCGTGGTATTTGTTTTCCGCAACGGATACAATGTCCCATTAATGGCGAATCTGTATCAGATGCGATACAATTTACAAATTCGGACATGGTAATAGCGATGGAGTCTTTATCAAATCCAAAATGCATCTTCCCTTTCTCCCGCAAAAGATTTTCCACTTTCTTTACATCAATTTGCATCTTGGCAATATCCCCATTAACCAATGCTTCCTCTATCTGGAATATGAAGTAGAATTCATGATGCGGATTGATATAGCCTTGTTTAATCATATCATCTTTGCTCCAGATGACAGGATTTTCACTTGCTAACCGATATTTATATTGACCTTGCGGTCCATACAGGAAAAGATATTTAGCGCCTACCAATTCAGCAGAAATATCTATAGAACCTCTTGTTTTACCTATCCGTAGATTATAACGCTGCTTGTCACGAATCCATTTGAGTTGATTTTCGTCTCGGTAATAACCGATAATGATGGTGTCTTGAACTCCAAATCGCATATCTACCGGTTGCGGTAGTTCTGGTGTCTCTCCTAACTTATAGTTACGCTCAATATAAAAATCTTTCTCCAGCATAGCAAGCACTCCTGCTTGTGTTTCCTTTAGTACTGGGTCGATAGTGTTTTGTAGTGCGAGAGAAAGTATGGTTCTATCTTCAAAAGGCGTAAATACTTTTCCAATCAGTTCGCGGAAATGAGTGGTCATGTATTCGTTTAGATCTACACCCTTGGAACGCATCGGATAGAAATGGTAGTTTTCCTCTAATACCTTACGTATCTCTTCACGGAACTGCTGACGCACTTCGTCTTTCCAAGCCGCTTTCTCTGCTTGCTTATTACGTGCATAGAGAGATATGACAAAAAGGAAGTTAACATTATACCGCGAAAGCAACATGGTATCGCGGTCAAAGAGTCGGTCTTTGAATTGGAATTTTATCTCCGGATTGTTCTTTCCTATCAGTTCCGTTAACTCAATCTCTCTATGATTATAACTATAATCGCCTTTCGTCATGGCTGCGCTGATGAAGAAGTTCGGGATGACATTATATCCCTCCGTCACATCATCGCGCAAACGCACTTCGGGGTGTTTTCCATTCATCCATAAGTCAATGTTGTATTGCACGATATTGCGCGCGTACGTATATTGCTTATAAATGGAGTTATCACCCAGTTTGGCGCCTAACTTGTAGTATTTGCTATCGCCGATGTAGTATGTCATTTGTTCTTCATCGGCTTCTATCAGTCCCGGATAGGTGTAAAGGTGGTCAATTATCTTACCATCTTTTTGCTCTTTGAAATCAGCGGGTAAATCTTCCTTACTATCTCCGATTAACTCATCAATGATGGCTTCGAATACTACATAGAAATTCTTAACGAGCAGATATTCCTTTAGCTCGGCAGAAGTGGTAATCTCTGTTCGATGCGCAAAGAACGCATAACATAATTGCCATAACTCCAATGCTTTGTCGGAGAAATACTTGTATTTGATTTGGCGCATACGGATTACTCCGCGGCCTTTGAGATAGCTCTCAAACTTAGCTCCAGTAATCAATGGGAAACCAATATTGATAGTTACCGCAAAACCATACTCCTCATGGATATAATTAAGGATGCTATAGTAGATAATCAGCAACTCCTCGTCAAAGTTTATCTTCCGTTTCTTATTAACCGGATCAAGGTAGATAGGCACCTCGTTTTGGATAACTGCTTCGGAATGACTAATCGTTTTTGTCCAGTTAATCTTATTAAATCCGGAGTGTAGATTCTTGAGGATAAAGGTGATATAGCTTTGATTATCCTTATTGAACTGAATAAGCGAAAGCAGAATATCCAAAAGCGTGTTGGTGCGTTTACGCATTCCACGCCCCACTTGGGAAATCTTACGATGATAAATGATTTCGCTATCTTTGTGTGTGCGTTGGTACACATCTACAGCGCGATAAATCCACACCGCAAACTCATAGAGGAACTTGCGCTCTTGCTCATCCAATCTACTTTGATCTACATGGATAATAGTATCTGGAGAGTATTTCCCGAACACTTTCCCTTGCTCATCCATCAACACTTTAGGTAAGATGAAGACGCAGTCCTTAATTTTCGTGTTGTAGAAATAGCCGACATAGCTTAGCGAAACCAAGCCTTCCACATTTTGCAATGCATCTATGCCATAGAGCACATCACGTACTAATGCGGCATCGTACTGATATTCCTCTACCAGAATTCTCATTCAGCAATCAGAGTTCGGGATGGTCGGTATAGGTTAAACCAAGATTAAGAATAACTTGCTCTGCGAGTTTTTCATTTAATCCCCCTATAAAGAAATCTTTGAAAGCAATAGCTTTATTTTCTTCGTTCTTGAATGCTTTCTGTCCCTCTAAATCGTAGTCTTTAAACACATCGTTCCAAAGGTAGAAATATACTTTATTTACCAGTGTCTCTGCATCAATCACTCCATCCGGGCGTTTTACGAAGAAATAACCCATCTGCTTGTCTTCGCTATTGGTCAATTCAAAGACCTCTTTGTTGATTGCCTCCAAGAACGTCCACCAATCGTATTCATGTCCGTTCACTTTGATGGTATAGCCTTTATCGGCATCTTCAATAGGGATATATTTCCAATCCCAACGGCGCTTGAAAGCACTATCAATAGGGAAGAGCGATTGGTCAGAGGTGTTCATGGACGCAAGTATATAGAGGTTGGAAGGTAAAACAAGCTCTTGACCCTCTAAGATAACTTCATCTATACCCTCAATGTGCACACTTTGTAATCTCTCTCGAATATGATTACCGAGATCCGTGTCCGCGATAATCGGATATTTGCTATATCCTGCATCGTCACGGTCCAGCAGTTGGAACAAGTCGCCAAATATCTGTGCGCAGTTGCCTCGGTTGATTTCCTCAATTACCAAATACACCGGTTCTGTTGTCTGGTATGCTTTTACGTAAGCATTGGTGAACGCCTGCGGAACAAATTGATACACGATTTGCTTTTGGTCGACACTATGAGACAATTCTTCTCCAATAACAATTCCCTTATCAATTTCAACAACCATTGTTTCTGGGAATTCGCAAGCGGATAAAATATCTTTCTTAGCATCTCTTGTGAGCTGTTTTAATGACTCCCAGTATTTAGCAGCAAACTTATGGCAAGGATATGTAACACCAGTGTTCTTGATAACAGATAACTTGCTAATAAGTTCATTTTTGTCATACAATCTTTCTTTGGATTCCATCGATGGTTTGTAGCATCCAACGAAAGTAGAGTAATCGCTATCCGGATGGAAAGTGGTACGGAACACTCGCTTATCCGCCTCGGCCCCTTTGGTCAGCTCCTTTATGCAATAACTCTTTCCTGTACCCGGTGCACCATAGTAGATAATTTGGCTGGATTTATTTGAAGTATTCATATGAGCGGGAATTAAAGTATTTTTTATTTTTTGAATATTATCTAAAGTTAAATGAGGGAATAATTCTAACCATTCTTTTGGAAGTTCATTAGAGATGATCCTAAAAACGCCATCTTCTAGTGAGCAGAAATAATCAAATCTATTCGCTGAATTTAAAGTGTAATCACAATTGGCAATAGGTCTTTCAGCAAAATAGTCTATAATTGGTTTTGCTTTCTCATTTAATGCTATAATGCCATCTTCTGCGCGTCCTTGACGAATAAAAAGATTAGTACCTTCTAATAAGGTTAATATATAGTCTGTTCGGCCATTACTATTCTTATTTCCATCTATTTCTTGAAATGTTAGATTAAGATTTCGAATCTTATTTAAATCATAACTATCTTCTTCATTCTCTCTAATGAATGAACTCAATAATGTTATAAGATTTACTTTGGGAATGCCTTGTATAAAAAGGCTTTCTTTTGAAAGGTGTATTAAACATATCTCTTGGTATGTTAGTTCCTCTTTGGCAACAAGTAGCGCTAACGGAGAAACCTCCAAAGTAGATGTAACCAATCCAGTCTTTTTCAAAAATGAAATGATGGCTCCCTTGTTACTTTCAACAAAACCAATTCTAGAAGTGATGTAGTTGCTTCGATTAGAAGCCTGTTGTATCTCTATCCGGTTGTTATATAACCAGTTAGAATACAATGTTACATTCTGCAAAGTAACTTTTAGACTAGTATCTAAATCACTAAAATCCATAACATTAAGAAATATAAGGAATTAAACTTTTTATTAGTTCTTTAAGTACAGGAACTACGATAGAGTTCCCTGCGTGTCTATAAGCTATACTATCACTTACTACAATTTTAAATGACTTATCAAATCCCATTAAATTTAGACACTCCCGAGGTGTCATTTTTCTGCCAACAGCATCTTCTTTGCCTGCTCCAAAATCATATTTCCCTACATAGATGCGTTCATCTTTATAATGCTCAGGTCTCGGTTTTTCTACACGAAAATCTCCAATCCAATTATCTTGTTGATTAGCTGTCTCGCATCCAATTATTTCCTGATTTACTCTGGAGCGGCGTAAGTTCTTCTCTGGAGTGGTTATCCATTCAAATCCTTTCTTTCCTAAATAATAAATATTGTCTATAGGACCTTCTTCTAAATACTCGGTACTTACATGTTTTAATTCTTTTTTAGGGGGAAACTTATATGCAGCCTTGTAAATGTCCTCCCTAAAGCCAACAAGAAAAAGTCTTGTTCTAAGTTGAGGGTGATCATAATCTTTTGCATCAAGAATGCTCCATTCAATATGATATCCTAATGAATCCCAAACATCCAACATTACTTTCCATGTTTTTCCATTATCATTGCGTATCACATTTTGAACATTCTCGTAAATAAAAACTTTAGGCTGAGATTCTTTAATTATACGGGCATAATCATAAAAAAGAGTTCCTCGAACATCCTCTAATCCTAATTTTTTTCCGTAGTTAGAAAAACTTTGACAAGGACTTCCTCCTACCATAATATCAATGTCCCCATTGTACGAATTTGCATCAAAGAAACGAATGTCCTCATGCCACTGTTCTTCTTTGATTTTATAATTTGCAAAATATGCGTCTTTAACAAAATTGTGTTCTCCCATTTGATTATACCGCTCATTGACGAAAATTTCTCGTTCCTCCATAGACATTCTGGGAGTTAGTTGAATAATTTGTTCTTGAGTAATGATTAATCTGTGTTCAACAAAGCTTTTTCTTCCTGATTTATGATATTTCAAAACAATCGGGGATTTCATATCATATTGAGTATCCTTTTCCCCAAGGATGGCGATTAATAGTTCCGTTTCAATAGGGCGAAATTCAACCTTAACACCAATCTTAGCAATATAGTCAGTACAGTATTTTATTATTTCACTTTTACCTAAACCTCTAGTTAAAGCAAAAAGATCACCATATGTCAATGGCAATTCTCTTTCTCCATTATCACATGCAAACTTAATCTCATGTTCAAGATTTAGTTGTTTTAGGGCATGTTCAAATGCTCCAATGCCACTAAATAAAGTTCCTACTTTTATCATTTTTTATTATTATTTCTTGATAGCGTTTATTGCTTCTGTCAATTGAGCCATTATGTCCGTAAAATCTTTTGAGTCGATTTTTATTGGTGATTTTGATTCTTCACCTGACAAAATCGGCTTGGTATATAATTTTTCAACCGTTTGCAGTAATAATTCCTTTTTGTCAGGATTATCCTCATTTTCCAACTGCTCCATATATGCCGTAAGAGTGAGTGCTATAGCCTCACGATAAGCATATTCTTCTTTGATATTGCAGTTTTTTGCCAAATGTGTCAGTGCAAAACCGAATAAGAAAGCCAAGGGCGATGATTTAATGGCATTAATAATTATATTTGCCCATTCATTGCCGGTATTTGCCGGCCAATATGTGAATACTGCATATATCCACCCGATTAAACCGATTAGGCTTAATCCGGTGCATACTCCCCAAATGACTATACCCCATATTTTCCTCTTTCTTTGCTCGTGGAAACTATGTGCTAAAGTTCCATCAGCGATGAAGCCCATCATCTTTGCAATGTCTTCTTTGTATTTTGTAGTAGTGTTATAAGTCTCTCGAATTTGAGTTAAGTCATTATTTATTTCTTCTTTTAATTGCTGATTGGCTGCTTGAATATCTGCGTTTTGTTGATTAATCTCTGCCTGTTGTTTTTTGGCTGTTTCCCGTTCTTCTTGAAGAGTTTCTAAAACTTTGTCACATTGTTCGTAGATTTTTGAAATGTTAGCTTGTTCCCGTGCGGCTAATGTTTCCTTATTTTTTATGTCAGCCAATACGGCTCTGGATTCTTCTTGATTTTGTCGTAGCGCTTGATACTCTTGTCTTTTTTCTTTACTGAAAATTTGTAATTCCTCTTTAATGGAATTGACCTCGTCTATCAATATATTAATATTGTTCTGCCTCTCCTCGATATGTTTCATTATCAAAGATGCGCGTTGCTCCAGTTTGTTCAACGAACTTTCACGAATTCCCAGTTCGATTTTTTGAGACGTATTCCAGAAGCCGTTTTGTATTTCATAATACACTAACGCTTTTATATGAGTAGCTGATTGTGGATACAGGGCATTTGCCAAATGTCTCGTCATCTGTATCAATAGAGAATGCAGATTGATAAGACCATACTCATTTAAGTTTTGAGTTAAAGGGAGAATCTGCCAATCCTCTGATTGCAGCCTGTTTTCAAGTTTTAAGACCGCTTTTTGAGCCAATGCCAACAACTCTGCTACTGTATAGTCGCCTGCCTGTACAGAATCAACAGTTGCAGTATTAGTATATCTTTTTGCAAATGCCAATTCAAAATCATTGTTTTTAAAGCCCTGAATGGCATCTAAAATCTGTTGTTTTTGTGATATGTTCATAATGTTATATACCCGGAATCCCTATTCTGTAACTAACTCTTTTTTCTTTTTTTCTATATTCGTATAACGGTCATATAATTCTTTGTTATATAATCTTGCTTCGGCTAATAAGTCGGTATATGACTTTACATAAATATCTTTGCTTTCTAACGCCTCTCTTATCGTCTCGGCACCAGGTTCATAAATCATGTTGTCGGAAATTAAATAGCCTTTTATCTTATCCGCGGATTGCGGACATTTATTCCTTATGAATTCAACATACTCGGCAATTTGTTGGATTTGCTTTACAGTTAATTTTATGTTCGGTCGTTTTAATTCTATTACATGAACTACTCCTGAACTTCTAGTACATAAGAAATCTATCCTTCGATTAGACTCGATTTCTTCTTGATTATCAGGGAATTGTGTTTTCAATAAATTAGTAAAGGTGACTTCTCGTTCAAATTTTTCCATTTTTGGATCGAGCAGCCACGGGAATTCTTCTAAGAATTTTTGAATCACCTTGTTTTCAGAAGCATTATCTTGTATATATTTATCAAATTGGTCGATTGTTTTCATTCTGCCCAAAGAAATTTTCGCATACTCCTTAGCCTCGATTTCAGACCAATCGGTTAATAGTTTTAGAGCATTTTCATTTCCTAAAACCCCCAATTCATCCAATTTGGCAGTAAAGTCTTGGAAACCGGTAAAACCATACATGTCTTTTATATACGAGATATAATTACTTACGGCGTCTTCACTTAGGCTTTCATTTTCCAATATAGCATCTACCAATTTTCTAGCAAGTGACTTTTCTGCGGGATTTAAGTCATCAATCCATTTGTCAAGATCTACTCCACGTTCTTTGATTTTTTGTTTTTTTGCTTCTTTTCTAGATTGTCTCCATTTATTTTGGGTCATTGAGACGAGTTTTTCCAATAATTGTTTTAAAAGATCCAAGTCTGTATTCCCGTATGTGTCCCAAGCAAGGGACTTCCTGTCTGTTGAGCAGTTATCCACTTCCGGAGATTCATCTATAAAATCAACTGCGAAAGAACCAGCCATATATTGGAAGAAATTGTCATTGGCTCTTTCACTAAAGCTCATACTTTCTTGTACTAATTTTCCTCTAGAAAATAAGATTATTCCCTGTTGTTTTTTTGACAAAGGTGTTGCTGAGGTATATATTGTTCCTGTGATTTTGTTGTTAATACCAAAGTCATATAGACTTTGAAATGATTGTTGCTCTTCGTTAAAATCTTTTGGGAAATTCCATTTGAACTGATAGTTCTCTGTAATTATCCCGTTTTTATTTATCAATAATTTATCATCATCGTTTATATGTACAATAAAATCTGTGGAGAAAATAGAAAATCTATTTAAAATATTTCTTCTTATTCCTTCTAAATCAAATCCGGATTGACGTGCAAGGTTCTCGATCTTAATTTCAGTTCCAGATGCTTCTTGTGTTGCAACTTCATATTCTAATATGGTAGGTTCGTATGTTTTTTGCTGACTGCATGCTTTGATAGCATCATAATCCATTACAAAAGAATTTTTCTTACCATCTTTAACAGTAGAGATAGTGATTTTCTTTCCTATTCCAAACATGGAAAGTTTTCCAAGTCCTTTTTTCCCAAGAACAGGTCTTTTCCCCGGAGTTACGTCAGAATGAGTAGAAACACGTCTGTTTCGTCCGATTTTAAGAAATTTCTCGTTTAGTTCATCAAAATCCATTCCGGAACCATCATCTTTTACTACGATAGATTTGGCGGCTCCATCGTTGAAATACATATATACATTATGAGCATCTGCATCCCAAGCATTTGAGATTAATTCTGCTATCATAGGCGGAATGGTAGAATATAATTTTACGCCTAAATGATCTATTGTTCCTATTTCGAATGTAAATTCAAGTTTTTTGTTATTGCTCATAATTTCTACCTCCTAGTTATTTTTTTTAGATATTGATATTAGTTGTAGCATTGATTCTGCTATATGTTTTGCCATTAATGGCGGAACTGCGTTACCAATTTGTTTGAATTTTGCCGAACGACTTCCCTCAAAGAAGAAGTTGTCTGGAAAAGATTGCAAACGTGCAGCCTCCCGTACTGAAATGGAACGACAATATTGAATATCGGGGTGGATGAAATAATGTCCGTCTTTTGCCAAATGCGCCACAAGTGTATGAGAGTTTCCGCCCCCGTCCACGACTTTGAATCTATCGAGAAATGACTCTTCATTTCTGTGAGTCTTTAACTCAATAGGCAGATCCGTATATTTGAGGCGGATGCGTTTATCATTCCACATCTTGATTGCAAAAGCATAAATAGCTGCATCATTATTGTTGAGAGGACGAGTTATGTTTTGTGTTACAAATGGCTCATCCATATTCCGAATTCCACTTTTAACAAGATAATCATTAGGGGAAGTCCTGTATGATGCTAAATTCTGAACATCTCCAGCCCTGAGTTCAGGGAGATCACCAAGGATGTCATTTACAACAACAGATGTAGATTTTGTCGGAATGTCAGGATAGCCCAGGTCATGTTGTTTTTGCCATCCCACAATAATAAGTCTTTTCCGCACTTGCAGAACTCCATAATCTGATGCATCAAGCATTTTGTATTGGACATGATACCCCAAACTATCGAAATACTCTCTTAAATTTCTAAAGTGCTCGCCTTTTTTTGCGCTCAGCAAGCCTGGCACGTTTTCAAAGACGAAACCATAAGGATGAAACTCCTGTAAGAATTTGCCATATTGGAGGTATAGTCTCGTTCTGGGGTCATCTTCCATTCTTTTGTCGTGACGTCCAAGTAGCGAATATGCTTGGCATGGAGGGCCACCAATAATAAAGTCGATATGCTTGGAACCGGCTAATTTCTTGATTTTCTTGAAAGTGCTTTTAATTGTATCGTCCGAAATCTCCACATTAATTACAGAATCAACGACTCTGGATGGGACGCTCTCATATAATGTATCTCTAGAAATCTCGCCTTTGAGATAAGAATAATATACGTCCTTTTCACCATTTGCGACAAGGTAATGATAGCATGCACGTGTCCGCAAAGTGTCACATGCATCTTTGTCCATTTCTACGTGTGCAATCGGGTTGAATCCGGCTTGAACAAAGCCTTCCGACAAGCCTCCAGCCCCGGCAAAAAGGTCTATGATATTATATTTTCTTTTCTTTGGCATAAGGATATTATTCCTCATTTTATAAATTTGGCTGCAAAGGTACAAAAAATATTTAATATATGCAAATAGAAAATATAATTTTCTAATCAAATAGAGCATTTTATATCAGTTTTGCTCTATGTGGTCTATAAGGAAAGACTTTTGTCCGCCTCTTTACTAATAAACGACAGAGAAATCCCTGGGGCTTATTGAGAGCGCGCAAGAGGCACATTGAGAGCGCGTAAAGGGCGCATCGAAAGCATCCTAGACTTCATTATTCACAATTAGCTGCAATTACTTATATTTCAGTTAGTTGCAAAGAATACAAAAACACGCAGAAACAACCATTTTTGTCATTTCATTTATAGTTTCCGCACACGCTCTTTCTTTACCTCCATATGCTTATCACACAAAACCTCCATATGCTTATCACACAAAACCTCTATATGCTTATCACACAAAACCTCTATATGCTTATCACACAAAAAAAAATGACACTCATAAATAAAAGTGCCAAATTCATCCGTATCCTGCTCCCATTTAACGAAGCAAAACCATGCTTGTTCCTTTTCGCCCCACGAAAAGGAACAACCTCTTTCGCCCCTCTCTTTGATTTTTTTCTCTCTTTCTTTCCCTAATTTCTCTCCCAATTTCTCTCCCCCCTCTCTTAGCTTGTTCCTTTTTCATTCCGCAAAAGGAACAAGCCATAACACTCTCATCCACTTTCTTTTCCCGTTTCTCTCTCCCCTCTTAGCTTGTTCCTTTTTTATCCCCACAAAAAGGAACAAGCTTTGGGTCGGTTATCATTGGGAGTGTCGATTCGTCAGGGTTTCATATAGGTCGAGACCATTGGCGGTTAGCCGATATGTCTGTTCGGGTTTATTGGGAGCCCCGGGATAGGACATTGTAACATAACCTTGTGCAACGGCCGGTTTGAGATAATTGTAAATGAAGTTTCTTCGGCTTTGCTGTTTCAATCCCAAGTCCGCAACAATCTGACGCCGTGGCAACGAGGACCGACCAATAGCCAGCACCATTTTACGAACTCGCAAATCCACTTCTGTTCTGACATAAGGCCGATCTATGCTTTCCTTGTCATTCGCCATCCCCGCAGCGGAAAGATCCATGCGTACATGGCATGATTGCAGACCTTCGTCTGCATCCGGAAAGTCGCTATCCTGAAACACCTGATGCCCTGCTTTCTGCAACGCAGCCTTAATCTCAGAAATGTATCTTGCACTCTCTTTATTTTCCTTAATAAAAATCTTCATCGTGCTATTTATAGGCTTATCTTCTCTTCCATGCTTGTTCCTTTTTACCCCCCCCTCAAAGGGAACAAGCTGTATAAGAAGTTACTTGACACCCAGATCTTCGAGGACTTGGTCGAGTTGGCTGAGGTCTTGGATGAGGACGTCACGGCCTTTGGGACCTTTGTTGGGTCCGACGATACCGGCGGCTTCGAGTTGGTCGGAGAGTTTGCCGGCACGGTTGTAACCGATCTCAAAAGCACGCTGGAGACGAGAGGTGGAGCCTTCTTGCTTCGTTACTACGTAACGCGCTACGTCGGCGAACATCGGGTCGAGGCGTTTCATGTCCACGCTGCCCGGTGCAACGGCCTCTCCTTCGCCGCCCTCGCCTACGTATTCCGGCAATTGGTACGGCCCGGTATAACGCTGCTGCTTGGCGATATGTCCGACAATAGCGTCCACCTCGGGCGTATCGACAAAGGCACACTGGATACGGGTGACGGAAGCGTTACCGGCATAGAGGCTGTCGCCTCGTCCGATGAGCTGTTCCGCTCCCTTGGCGTCGAGCACGGTACGGGAGTCAATCACAGACTGCGTACGCAGGGCAATACGCGTCGGGATGTTCGCTTTGATGACACCGGTAACGATGTTGACAGACGGACGCTGGGTAGCGAGGATCATGTGCATACCGACGGCACGCGCTTTCTGGGTGATACGCGCAATAGGCGTCTCGACCTGTTTGCCTGCCTGCATGATAAAATCGCCGTACTCGTCGATGATGATGACGATATAAGGCAGGTACTGGTGATGCAGGCTGTCCGCCACCAGCTTATTCGGATTCAAGCGTCTGCGGACGAACTTGTCGTTGTAGTCCTCGAGGTTGCGCACACCGGCATCCATGAGCAGTTTGTATCGGTTCTCCATCTCGATGACAAGCGAGTTGAGGGTGTTGATGACCTTGTCACAGTCGGTGATGACCACCTGCTCGGGATCGGTGTCCGGCTGGGCGGCGAGGAAGTGCTTGATCAGCGGTTTGTACGGCGCGAACTCTACCATCTTCGGGTCCACCATGACCAGTTTGAGCTCCGCGGGGTGTTTCTTATAGAGGAGCGA
>Ga0247611_10006886_pt1 | contig 14458 bp, 12 predicted proteins | sample 177DNAGHGhighgp2_FD_192422 | JGI IMG/M metagenome (GOLD analysis project Ga0247611, IMG submission 192422) | Sheep rumen microbial communities from Palmerston North, Manawatu-Wanganui, New Zealand - 1770 DNA GHGhigh gp2 | ecosystem: Host-associated > Mammals > Digestive system > Stomach > Rumen...
AGCCTTCGGGAAGCAGCTCCTCGGCCTACTCATGAACCCCATCGTGGGAACCATCGCAGCCATCACCGTGGCCTTCATGGCACTCTCTAAGGGAATCAGCAGCAGCAGCGAGAACACGGAGACGCTGAACAGGATCCTCATCCCCTTCCGCGTCATCCTCGGGAAGATAGTGCAGGGCCTGCAGGCCTTCGCCGGATGGATACTGAAGGGCGTGGAGGGCGTGGAGAGCCTTGCCATGTCGGTATCTAAGTTCATGGAGCGCATCCCGGGGCTGGGGCAGTACTTCCAGCGCTTCAACAACTCCGTGGAGCGCAACATCGCCCTGAGCCGCCAGAAGCAGGTGGAGGACAAGAAGGAGACGAAGACGCAGGAGAGCCTCACCCGCACCGTGCAGAAGTCCACGGCGGCACGCATATCCTCATACAAGGATGAGGCTGAGGCACGGCAGAGGCTACTGGAGGAGCAGCGGAGCACGGAGAAGGAGGCCATACGGCAGGCCGAGGATGCCAAGTACGCACTCATGGAGAACGAGTACGACAAGCAGCGCGCACAGGTGACGCTGCAGTACAACAGGCAGATCGAGGACCTGAAGGAACGGCTCGAGAAGGAGAAGAACCTCACGGAGGCGGCACGTGCGGCCATCAACGATACCATCACCTCCCTCGAGCAGCAGAAGCAGCGGAAGCTGGCGGACATCTTCGACAAGGAGACGGAGGGCTACCGCAAGGCACAGGACAAGCAGAAGGAGCTGCAGGAGAAGCAGCGGCAGGATGCCCTGAAGTACACGGAGGACATCTCCGGAACCTACGAGGAGCGACGCACACGCGAGATACAGGCCGAGGTGGAGACCATCGACGGCATCATACAGGCCATCGAGGCGGGAGCCATCAAGGTGACGGACAAGGAACTGGAGGCCATCAGGAAGAGGAAGGACCAGCTCATCGACGAGGCGAAGGATATCTCCAGGCAGGTGGCCGCAGCCATCCTCGACGATGCCATGAGGACGCTGAACGGCATCCGCATCGACTTCACCCAGCCCATGGAGGCCACGCAGCAGCTCACCATGGCCATCTGGAAGCTGAAGGACGCCTTCACGGACGGCACGCTGGAGGACAAGATCAGCAGCGTGAATAATATGTTCCAGATAGCCACGGAGGCACTGAACCAGTACGCGGCGGCTCAGGAGGCGGCGGCAGCGGCAGCGGTATCTGCAGCGGAGAAGGAGGTGGAGGCCGCACAGAGCGCACTCGACAAGGAGATAGAAGCCCGTAACAACGGCTACGCCAACGACGTGCAGATGGCACGCAAGGAGCTGGAGCAGAAGAAGAAGGTGCAGCAGCAGGCCGTCAAGGAACAGCAGAAGGCGCAGAAGCAGCAGGAGGCCATCCAGACGCTGCAGCAGATCTCCAACCTCGTGACGGCCACTGCGCTCATATGGTCACAGATGGGCTTCCCCTGGGCCATCCCTGCCATCGCAGTCATGTGGGGCAGCTTCGCGGCATCCAAGGCCATGGCCGCAAGCGTGGCAGGCACGGACACGGAGGAATACGGCGAGGGTACGGTGGAACTCCTTCAGGGAGGATCACACCAGAGCGGCAACGACATCGACCTGGGACGCAAGAGGAACGGCACCCGAAGGAGAGCAGAGGGCGGCGAGTTCCTCGCAGTCATCAACAAGCGCAACTCCCGCAGGTACCGCGACATCATCCCCAACGTCATCAACAGCCTCAACGACGGCACATTTGCCGACAAGTTCCTCAACGCATACGACGGAGGCGGGAGGAGCATCATCGCCACCGGCAGCAGCGCGAACCTCTCGAAGCTGGAGGAAGGCGTCGACAGGATCAACACGAACCTCGAGAAGCCGCACTCCTACACCGACGGCAACGGTAACACGGTAGTCCAATACAAGAACGTGAAGAGGATAATCAGGAAATAAGTCTATAAATTTACGGGAACTATCTGTTCAAGTTCCCACCCCGAAAGGGGATAGAGCTGTTTTTTGTGCAAGGATGGCCGCCATACCATCCTGCGCGTTTTCTCGGAAGGAGGTGGTACGTGATGTATCGCCTCCTCTTTCTTCCCCTGCCATCCCCAAAAGGTGAAGAGGGGGTGTTAAATGTTGAAAGAGGGGGTGTTAAATGTTGAAAGAGGGGGTGTTAAATGTTGAAAGAGGGGGTGTTAAATGTTGAAAGGGGTATCGGTAACTATTTGTAATATAGCGAGTTACAAGGCCGAAAATTTGCCTATATTTTTATATATTTATATATTTATAAAATAAAGCCTCAAGGAGGGGGCTGAGGCCCCCATCGGCTTTATCTCTTTTTTTCTTTTTTGAGGTCAGTGGATGACAGTGTACAGAGTTCTCCGATATAGATGGCCATGAAGTCCATGCCCTCCTTCCAGGTGAGGCGGTGACAGTTCCCACGGTGTAACGAAATAACCGCGGGGTAGCCTAATACCCCACGAAGTAAAAGAGCGGCCTCTCGCCTGCGCTCATGCGTCTCTCCCTTCATGGGTGATGGCGGCCTCATCATCAGCAAGCAGAAGGCCGTCGGAGCCATGCTTCACACGGCAGGAAATCACAGCAGCAAGTTGTACTTTTGTGCGGACAAGGCGATACAAGCAAGTTGTATCTTTGTGGCCACAAAAGATAATTTTCCCGATATCGGGGGAACAGTCGCGACTCCATGAGGATGATGGGACAGGACGGCGGGATCATGGAGCCAGTCCCTTCTGCAAATTTATAATTATGCAATTATGCAAATATGAGATTATGATATTCTGAAATTATGCAATTCTGATATTATGCTTTTATGAGAATCTGAAGATCTGAGAATCTGATATTATGATATTCTGCAATTATGAGAATCTGACATTATGCCATGATATCCCAGATACACCGCCACGATGGCATGAGAGGACAACAGGAGCCGCGTGAGGCCTCCATCCCTTCGAGGGTGTATAGTTTACCATCAGGAAGAAAACGGAGCAGCACGGGCGATTTATGGCCGTGGCCACTGTTATGAGCCATGAAAAAACGTTAGCTTGCTACCTGCCAGCGCAGGAGTGACGCACCCACAAATTGAACTTTGGGGGGAATTAGGCTTCCCCGACTGAAAAACGATACACCAGCGCAAGCGCCCAGGCATCAGGAAGAATCACGACAAGGGAGGAAACCGGGCAAAGAATACGGAAAGGCGATTTTCTGCCCCTCTCGCGGTCTTTCTCCCTTATGGACGATAAACATACCATGCGGACATGAAAAAGGCCTCAGAGGCAAAGAAAACGGCGAAAAACGATGCAGCGGGAACTCCTGAACGGTCACGGATGAGGCTCTGAACTTCGGACTAACTTCGGAGAAAAACCACGTTTTGGCTGAGAATTGGCTGAGATCCGACGGGGGTATTTAAGCACGGACGAAGCCCGAACGAAGCCCGAAAAAACGACAACGAACTGAGGATGAACTGAGAAAAAAGCGGGAGACGTGCTCTGCGTCATGCCATCGTTGAGGCTCCAGATCTGCAGAGGATCATCCGGGAAAGTACGGCCTATTGTAAATAACAAGTGAAAAACAACAGAAAAACAACGAAAATTATTAGATAATAATTTTATTTTCGTACCTTTGCGGCATAATATTATATCCAGTAGTTTATGGCATTCAAGAAAGGAAAAAGCGGGAACCCCAGCGGACGGCCGAAGGGCGCGAAGGGGAGGATACGCACCAGCGTGCGGGAGTTCATCAAGAGCATCATCGACGATGACCGTGACAAGTTCAAGGAGGACATGAGGAGCCTCAGCGCGAAGGACAGGGTGGACGTCATGGTGAAGCTCATGGGCTTCGTGGTACCAAAGCCGCAGAGCATCGTGGTGCAGGACATGACACCGACGGAGGCCGGGATGGGCGGCGTGGACATCGACAGCGCCCCCGAGGATATCCGTGAGGCATACTTCAATTATCTGGACTGGGCGATAGCCAACACGGCAGAGGGCCACGATGCAGCAGCCGAGGAGATGGAGGACGAGAACGAATAGAGGAGGGAAAGACATGATACTGCAGGAGAACAAGATCGGGCAGCTCATCACGGAAGTGAGGGAGGCCATCAGCGAGAACAACACGGCGAGGGTGACCATGGAGAACGAGATCGTGAGGAACCGCTCCGACCTCTTCATGGTATGCTGGCAGGACTACCAGGAACAGAGCGAGGCGTACCTCTTCAGGCGTCCCCTATACGTGGAGGACTCACGGGGCTCCTTCGGCTTCATGCGCCTGCGGGACGATAAGGGGCGCGTGCTGGGCTACGAGACGGACGGAGGCGATGACCTGACGGACAGCAGCTACAGCCCTACACCTGCGGACAGGAAGAGGATCACGGCAGCCATGGAGGCAGGCATCCCGCTATACTACTACATGAGCTTCAGGATGGCCACCTTCCTGGGGTATGTGCTCACGGAATACTCACGGCAGGCCATCGATGCCTACGAGAGGAAGCGCCACCGCCTCTTCGACATCACGGATATGAGCCCAGCCAACAGCGCGACGTACATGGCCATATACAGGAGCTATTTCTCGCAGTACGAGAAGGAGTACGACCTCCCCACGCTCACGGCAGGCACGGAGGCGAGGAAGGGATACTACCTGCGCCTGATACAGAGGGCGGCAGACGGTGAGATCTCCATCGGCAGCATGAGACACCTGCCCAGGGGGAAGGGACTACACCCGAAGACGTGGAAGAACGCACTCCTCGAGACCGAGGGCGTGGACTTTGAGCTTATAAGGACACCGACGGCAGTATGCTACAACGGATACGTGAGGCTGAACGGCGAGACGGGCTTCCCATCATCCGAGGACGATGGCGATGACATGGGACGGATGGAGGACGGACTCTTCTGGAAGGCCGTGAGATGACTCCATGAAGAGGGTGGAGGACGGTGTGAAGCGTGGAACCTCCAGACGTTGGAAAACGGTAATACCAGTAATATCGGTAATACTTCATCCGTGCCGTCCCAAACCCTTCATGATTGCACGTAAATACGGGAAAAACAGCCTCAATTCTTGGATGATTTACGGAAAAAACACACGAAAAACATAAAAAAAAACCGAAAAATATTTGTTTGTTTCAATTTTTTGTGTAATTTTGCCACCGAGAAAACGATAATACGATATGGCAAAAGTTCAAGAAATCACGGTAAAAAGCACGGCGGTATGTGCAGAAGCCACTGCCACCTGGGAAGACCTCATCACGGCCTTCATCGCAACGCAGGACGTCAAGGAGAGCAGCAGGAAGCTGTACTCCCGCACCCTCACGCAGTTCTTCAAGTGGGTGTATGAGACTGGCAGGCTCCTCAACGATCTGGAGAGGAAAGACGTGCTGGCCTACAAGGACGAGCTCATGGCCAGCGGGCTCTCATCGCTGACTGTAGGCTCCTACATCGTGAGCGTGCGGAAGCTCTACGAGTGGGCAGAGGCCGAGGGACTGTACAGGAACATCGCGAAGGGCATCAAGACCCCGAAGCGCGTGCAGGCCTTCAAGAAGCAGCACCTCACGGACAACAAGAGCCGTGAGCTCCTCGAGCACTTCAAGAGCCTCAGCCTCCGCGACTATGCCATCGTGAACCTCATCCTCCGCACTGGCCTGCGCACCATCGAGGTGGTACGTGCCGACGTGGGTGACATCACCTTCAGGGGCGAGAGGAGGATCCTCAGGATCTGGGGAAAGGGGCGCAACGAGAAGGATGACTTCGTCGTATTATCAGACAAGGCCTACCTCCCCATCGCGAACTATCTGGCAACGAGGAAGGGAGCGAAGGCAGGGGAGCCTCTCTTCACCTCCTGCAGCCGCCAGAACAAGGGAGAGAGGCTGACCACGCGAACCATCAGCGGCATCTGCAAGGAAGGGCTCAGGGCCATCGGCATGGACGGCAGGGAGTTCACGGCGCACAGCCTACGGCACACCACTGCGGTGGCCATCCTGAAGCACGGCGGCAACATCACGGACGTGCAGGAAGTTCTCCGCCATGCCTCACCCGTCACCTCCCAGATATACACGGAGAGCGTGAAGGAGGAGATGAGGCTGCAGAACGCTCCGGAGATGATGCTGGACTTCGCCTTCTGACATAAACGGACGGACATGGAAGACAGGAACACCATCGAATACCTCATGCACTCGAAGGGGATAAACGTCACCATCATGATCGGTGAGACCGACGAGGGTGAGCTCTTCTGCCTGATAGACCAGGACAAGAGCGTGAACGACCACGTCATGGACCTGCGCATCCTTCGGGACAGCATCAAGCCACTGAGGAGCATCCTCGACCTCTACACCCTCATCGAGAAGAAGATGGAGGAGGACGGCGGTGACGAAGTAGGAAAACGGTAATATCGGTAATATCGGTAATACGAGTAATACAAATAACATCAGTAACAATTTAAACGAGAAAACGACATGGCACAGAACAGCGACAAGAAGCTCAACAGCTTCACAGTGACAGAAGAGACGGCGGAACTCCTGGAAGGACTCAGGAACGCCAACAAGTTGTTTAACGACACCTTCGAGGATATCCGCAAGCGGGTACCGGCAACGAAGGAAGACGAGGACGGCACCAAGGCAGCCGACGAGATTTTCTCCAGATATTTCGGAGAGGCGCAGAAGGTGACACGTGACGCATACCTGAAGGCCATCGCAGACAGGATCGAGGAAGCACTCCTCGACGGCGAGGCCACGGAGATCTGAGGAAGGCGGGAGGCTCCTCTCCCCTTCCCTCCCCCATCCTTCGGGACGTCGCTCCTCGCCTCTAAATTTCAGTTATATGGAGATAGAAGTGAGACAGAAGCGCTACGAGTTCTTCGGGCGAGACGGGAAGCAGTGGACGGAGTGGTACGACTACCAAGGAGAGGAATATCCCTGGCAGCTGAAGCCACGGCTCCGTAACGAGTACAGAACCATCAGGAGGATGGCAGGGGAGCCTCATCCCTTCAAGAGAACCAAGAGAAGAAAAAACGGTAATACAAGTAATATCGGTAATACGAGTAACATCAGTAACATCAAGACATGAGCATATGACACAACTCAGCGATTTTTTGGATGAGACGCTGTACCCTGCCATGTACGATGAACTTTCCAACGTCTTCCCGGAGATGTCCTTCAAGAAGAAGAGCACGGGCGGAGGATGGAGGAGCCATCTGAAGCTCGACGGGAGCGCGACCAGCAGATCGGACAAGACGGTGGTGAACGCGAGGATCCCGCACAGGGCATATGAGCAGGGAGGCGAGAGCGTGAGCCTCATCGACCTATACATGAAGAAGAACGGCATCGACACCTTCATCAAAGCCGTGGAGGAGATAGCCGGGAAGCTGGGGAAGCAGCTCCCACAGATGGAGAACTCCGCAGAATACGACGCATACATGAGGAAGGTGGAGGAGCTGGAGAAGGCAGCCTCAGCCATGCAGGCATCACTGAGGACGGAAGCAGGGAAGGCCGTGCTCTCATACCTCACGGACGTGAGAGGATACGGGGAGGACTTCATCGAGTGGGCAGGCTTCGGATACATATCACCGGAGACGGCGGCACGCATCCGTCCACTGTTCTCATACAAGGGAAACGACGGGCAGGAGCGGAACCACTTCAACGGAGCCATCGGAACGGCCTACCAGCTGGCCATACCATACAGGAGCGGCGGCAGGCTCAGGGGCTTCGTCTTCCGCAACATCGACGAGAGCAGACTGCCCAGCAAGGAAGGAAGGACGGCCTCGAAGTACGTGGACGCCTTCATCAGCAGGAAGGACTCGAAGAACTACCACCTCTTCGGACTCACTGGGATGAGGCTCAGATCATCCTCCTACGACATCACCATCGTGGAGGGAGAGCTGGATGCCCTGAGGGCGCAGTTCGCAGGAGTGGAGAACGTGGTGGCCGCATCAGGAAACAACCTCGCAGCCGACCAGCTGGAAGAGGCCAAGAGGAAGGGTGTGCGGCAGGTCACCATACTACTCGACAGGGATGAAACGGAGCAGGGCAGGCGCAACACCCGCGAGAAGGTGAAGAGAGCCGTCTCAGCCATCAGGGCGTGCGGCCTCCGTCCCTTCGTGGCCTCCTTCGGGGACGGTGAGGGGAAGATGGACGTGGACGCCTTCCTACGTGACCATACGGGCGAGGAACTGAAGCAGATAATAAACGGAGCCGTCTTCGGGGCTCTGGCCATCCTCCTAAAGATAGAATTCGATGCCGTCGGCAGAGGAGAGGCCACTTCCAAGAACATCGACGAGATGAAGGCGCAGGCATACGAGCTGGCCAACGACAGGAAGCTCTGCGACGGCATGGAGCGCGACCTCATCATCGGCAGGCTCTCGGAAACACTCACATACGTGACAGGTATCGAGGTGAGCAAGGAATCCATCGAGCAGGAGGCCGACGATGCCATGAGGGACATCGACGAGAGGATGGCTCTGAGAGAATACGCCTCAGCCTTCAGGGATGCCTCACGGATGGCCTCGGACGGTGACGTGGCGGGCGCGATGGAACTCATCAGGAAGACGGAGAGGGAGATAGGCGCTGCAGGCCGTGAGCGTGATTTTGCCAGAGACATGGCACTGCCTACGGAAGAGTCCATCATGGAGGAGTTCGCTGAGGCTCCCACGGGCGTGGAGACGTCCCTCACCTTCGGGCAGGGCAACAGCGAGCAGCGCTTCATCATGCCGTCGGGCGCGCTCACCTTCATCTGCGGACAGCCATCACACGGAAAGAGCCGCCTCCTCGAGAACCTCGCCCTCCAGATAGCCAAAGACGCAGACGATGAGACGGTCCTCTACTACTCATACGAGGAGGATGCCAGGAGCGTGAAGATGCAGCTCATGAACATATACGCGGCCATGCGCCTCTCACAAAACAACATGAACACGCTGAAGTCATACTACAAGACTGGAAGCACGGAGTATTTCTCCAGAGACTTCAAGGAGCACTACTTCACGCAGTTCAAGCAGAAGGAGAAGGACTTCATCCGGCTCCTGAAGAGCGGCAGGCTGAGAGTCTTCCACAGGAACCTCGACGGCACTGAACTCACGGAGCACATCAGATACTTCCACAAGAACACACGGGTGAAGGCCGTCTTCATCGACTATGTGCAGCTCATCCACAAGAAGGGGAGCAGGCTGCAGAGGAAGGACGAGATAAAGGAGATCTGCGAGGAACTCATGGAGGTGGCAGTGGAGACGGGACTCCCGATAGTACTGGCGGCACAGCTCAACAGAAGCACGAAATCCCCGCTGGAGATGACCGTGCAGAACATCGCGGAGGCCTCAGACATCGAGCAGAGCGCCAACGTGGTCATGCTGATCTGGAACAGCGTGGTGAAGCCACTGCCGGAGAGTACGGCCTATTACACGGGAAAGGAGCCGAAGAGGCTGACGGACGAGGCCAAGAGGCTGGAGGGCATGGGCTTCCATATGGGACAGCCCGGGAAGATCTACGCCATCCTCTCCAAGAACAGGGGAGGGGAGCGCAACATCGACACCGTGCTGGACTTCGACGGGAACACCGGGGTGATATCGTCACCCGTGACGCTGGAGCCTTCCCTTCCCTTCGGTGAAAACAAGGAGGAAGAGGGCGCATTTTAAATAATTTAAAACGCTACGGCATGGAACAGACAACAGCAAAGAAGACCATCGCACAGCTCCGCGAGGACATCGGGGAGATACGTGCCAGGATCTCCCGCAACGGCTACACCGTGAAGGAGGTGGAGGAAGCACTCGAGCACCATCATGAGCAGCTGAAGAGGCTGGGGGCAACGCTCGAGGATGACATCTGCGGACTACTCAGACGCATGAAGGAACTCGCAGAGGCACAGAAGAGGCTCGAGGAGCTCACGGCAGAGTATGAGCTTAGAGTTATGAGGGGCGAGGGACAAGACGCGCCCAGAGACAACGAAATGACAAAATAGCCATCATTATGGGAAAAGTAATAGCAATAGCAAACCACAAGGGAGGCGTGGGAAAGACCACCTCCGTGGCGAGTATAGGGGCAGTACTGGCCCAGAAGGGGAAGAAGACGCTCATCATCGACCTCGACGCGCAGGCGAACCTAACGGGAAGCCTCAGCGGTGAACAGTACGAAAGAACCATCTACGACGCACTCAGGGAGCGCGAGGGGCTTCCGGTGGTGCAGATATCGGAGAACCTCTTCCTCACTCCCTCATGCCTCGACCTGGCAGGGATAGAGCTGGAGATCTCCTCCTCCATGAGCAGGGAGTTCGCACTGAAGGACGTGGTGGAACCCGTGGCGGGTGACTACGACTTCATCCTTCTGGACTGCCCTCCGTCGCTGGGGCTCCTGACGGTGAACGCCTTCGTGGCTGCAGACGAGATCATCATCCCTCTCACGGCTGAGGCTCTTCCCTTCCAGGGGCTCACGATGATAGGCAAGATCATCACGATGGTGCAGAAGCGACTCAACACGTCGCTGAGGCTATCGGGCATCCTCTTCACACGATGGGAGGGGCGCAAGCTCAACAAGATGGTGGAGGAGGCCGTGCGCGGCTCATACGGTGACATCGTCTTCCGCTCACGGGTACGGACGAATATCTCCATCGCTGAGGCTCCCCTCTCGAAGCAGGACATCATCGCCTACAACGAGAAGAGCAACGGCGCACAGGACTACATCGAGGTGACGGATGAACTCCTCGCCAGAGAGGCCGAAAAACGGTAATACGAGTAATATCAGTAATATCAGTAACACGACTATGAACAGGAAACAGGAAGAGAAGCTGAAGGGAGGCCTGAGCGCACTCCTGGGCGAGAACAGCGCACCGTCCGAGGAAAAGCCTGCAGGGGGACAGCCTCAGCAGCAGCAGCTCATCGACGGGGTGCAGGATAAAGAACTGCGCGCACTCTTGGAGGAGAAGCGAAAGGAACACCTCGGACGTCCGAAGAAGGACACGAAGCACCTCTCACGGACAGAAGGCTACGAGCGTATGACCACCATCGTGAACACGGAGAAGATGGAGAAGCTGAAGGCCATCGCCCTGAGGGAGACGAAGACCATCAAGGAGGTCATGGAGGAAGTCATGGATCTGGCCATCGAGGCCTATGAGAGGAAGCACGGGCCGATAAAGGTCCGCAAGAGCAAGGACAAGGGTATTTTCAAATAATTTAAAACTATGCCAAAGGAGATTTTGGGAGTGAAGCTCTACTCCATCGACGAAGTGAGCGAACTGTTGGGAGTGAACCATCAGACCGTGACGCGCTACGTGAAGAACGGGCGCATGGACACGACGATGCTGGCCGGGAAGAGGCTCATCAGTGAGGAACAGCTGAAGAACTACCTCCTCAACGGGGCAGCCTCCAAGCAGAAAAAATGAGGCGATAGTGGATAGTTTTATAATCTATAAAACTATAGCTTTTTTATACTTCCGAAAAGTCTGCATTACGGAAGTATGGCATTTTCACGGCCGTGCGGAATACCTCAAACGGGGTATTTCCGGCCACCCATAAACGAGAAGACAAGATGGCACAGAAAACAGACAACAGCACAAGGATGCCGTGGAAGCTGGAGAAGAACGGCATCGACATCGAGGCGCTCCCCTATGCCAACGAGAGGCGCGGCCTCTACAAGGTGAGGAAGGAGGTGGAGAGGATCATGGCCACCCGTGACGTGGCACAGATGGCAAACGCGGACATCATCGACTTCGAGATCCGCGAGATGTACGGGAGGCGCTACCTGAGCATCACGGAGAGCAGGAGCATCAACGCAACTCTCACGGACATGGGCGTGGACTCCATCACGCAGTGGGGGCGGTACGTGCGGCTATACAACCGCATCATCAAGCCAATCGGCAACGAGTACGTGACGCTGTACTGCAATTTCGAGAAGGAGCTCAACAAGCTCACGGGAAGCGTCGCTCTCTGGATATCCTACCATGAGCAGGCGCGGAACCTGACGAGGGCGCTCAGATGGATGGAGGAGCACGAGGCCATGCGCTTCATGGTGGAGATGGAGAACGACCTCATGGGGGCGAGGCTCGTGCAGGACGGTGACGCCATCCGAGTGGATGCCGACGGGGAGGGGAACCTCTACGAGAGCATCATCGAGCAATCGAGGGACACGGCCACGGCGCTCCGTGAAGTGAAGAACCTCGACACGGCTCTCTGGAGGCACCTCAGCGGGAACTCGCTGGAGTGGATGCTTCCCATGAACGTGCAGGCCGTCATCCCGATGGTGTACGACTACAGGAGCTATCTCTCGGCAAAGATACCGGACGCCTACTTCATGAGCGAGGCACGGAAGAGGATGGAGAGGGGCGAGAGCCTCAGCGACAAGGACATGGAGATGGCCGTCTTCCCTGACTTCGACGCCATCGTCCCAGATGAGGAGTGCGTGGAGGCGTACATCACGCGCCTAAGTGAAACCAACGAGATTTAGGAGATGGCAGAGAAGAAGAAACAGCAGGCCCCGAAGGTGCAGATCCTCTCCAATGACATGGAGAAGAACCTGGAACGGATGGGAAAGGCACCAGTACCGGACACGTGGAAGATGTCGCGAGACGTAGGCCACAAGATAGCAGGCAGACAGCTCGAGCTCTTCCCCGACAACCTCGACCCCGACATGACACCGGACGGGACGATCATCAGCACCGTGGGGATAGAGGACACGAGCAAAATGCGCTTCAGGGAGTTCACGCAGGCGGTGGCGCAGATACTCTACAACCAGAGCGTGCAGTCAGGGCATGAGACCGACAACACGGGCATCGAGAAGGTCCTCGCGAAGGACTACTCAGACAACTACGCGGAGAAGACGGGAAAGTACGAGAAGAAGTACGCAGGCATCATCATCGCCTCACTCTACGAGATATGCCAGAAGGGCTTCGGAGTCATCGACCCGTCAACGAAGCAGAAGAGGGAGATGCAGGAATTCATCGGCAAGCTCGACAACATAAAGCTGGAGATAAGATACCCAAACGGTGACCTGAGGAGGGCGAAGATATGCACCGTCATGGACGAGTACATCAGGAAGAAGGACGGGGCACGGCTGTACAGGCTGCAGCTCCACCCAATCTTCAGTGAGCAGATAGGCTCGAACTATGCCCTCCATCCGCAGGACATCATGAAGCGCCTCAACGACGTGACCAAGCGCAGGACGGCGGCGCACCTCATCCTTCTGGACTACCTCGCCATGCAGGACAAGAAGAATCCGTGCAAGATGACCGGGGAGAACTTCCTGACGAGGACGGAGCTGAAGGACTCCTTCAAGATAAACAAGAAGCGCACCATGAAGCAGGTGGTGAACATCTGCGAGGCGATGAAGGCCGTGAGGATGGTGAAGGAGTTCCAGATAATCCCGCAGGATCTCAGCACCTTCAAGGAGGTCATCTTCACTCTGGACCCTGACTACGTGAGGCCAGTGGAGGAAAAATGAAAATGACAGTGACACCCCCATCCGCACCGTGAATTGAGAACGACATGACTGACCCTCTGTTGGCGGGCGGGAAGGACACAGCCAGAGCGACATGGAGCGCCATGCCGTGGAAGCCCCCTCGAGGGGCTTTTTTCATGTGTTGAGGCTCCCCTGAAGGCCGAAAAAGGCCGAAAAGTAAAGAAAATCCTTATTTTTCTACGGTATCTCGTGCAAAATGTTTATATTTGCAAGCAAATATAATATATTTATAGACTTCAAGAGATATGGCAGAACAGAATCCCATCCGTTACTCGGACTTAATACAGCCCGATGACAGCATCGAGAAACTCATCAAGCAGCTGGAAGAGCTGCAGGAGACATACAAGAACATGATCACCACGGTGAAGCGTGAGAGCGCACAGCTGGGCGAATCACTGAAGGGCATGAGCGGAGCGACAGACAAGGGCCGCGCAGGCATCACCCAGGCACATGAGCAGGCCTCCAAGCTCGAAAAGGCCTACCGTGACCTCTCCTTCGCTGAGAGCGAGGCGGCCAAGAAGCTGGCAGAGCTGAAGGAGGCACAGAAGGAGTCCAACGACCTCAACAAGCTCACGGTGAAGCTGAACCAGTCGGCAGAGGGCTCATACAACCGCCTGAGCGCACAGTACTCCATCAACAAGATCTACCTCAACAACATGACCAAGGAGGAGAGGAAGAACACGGAGGAGGGGCGCAAGCTGGAGAAGCAGACGCGCGCCATCTACGAGGAGATGAAGAAGCTGCAGGAGTCCACGGGAAAGATGAGCCTCAACGTAGGAAACTACGAAGGAGCCATCGAGAACGCCATCGGCGTGCAATCCAAGTGGTACACAGGCCTCAAGCAGATCGGTGATCTCTTTGAGGGCGGCTTCACAAACGGCCTGAAGTCTGCAGGCTCAGCCGTGGGAGCCTTCGGGAAGCAGCTCCTCGGCCTACTCATGAACCCCATCGTGGGAACCATCGCAGCCATCACCGTGGCCTTCATGGCACTCTCTAAGGGAATCAGCAGCAGCAGCGAGAACACGGAGACGCTG
>Ga0247611_10006887_pt1 | contig 14458 bp, 9 predicted proteins | sample 177DNAGHGhighgp2_FD_192422 | JGI IMG/M metagenome (GOLD analysis project Ga0247611, IMG submission 192422) | Sheep rumen microbial communities from Palmerston North, Manawatu-Wanganui, New Zealand - 1770 DNA GHGhigh gp2 | ecosystem: Host-associated > Mammals > Digestive system > Stomach > Rumen ...
ATTCCAAGAACGGCGTCCCCTTCATCGTGTCGCTGGACGGTGAGTCCTACGCTTCCATCGCCAAGGCGAACCATCTGTTCCTGAAGGAAATCCTCCGCTACAACGACCTCGTAGCGGACGAAATGCTCTATCCCGGAACGACGGTTTATCTGGAACCCAAGAAGAACGAGGCACCGAAGGGACTCGAGAAATATATCGTGGGCTCGGACGAAGAGACCTTGCGCGGTATCTGCCAGCGCTTTGCCGTCAAGGAAAAATCCGTCCGCAAGATGAATGGACTCAACGATCTCTATGTACCTCGGGAAGGGGATGAGCTGAAACTTCGCAAGAGATGAAAAAGAAGCTGCTGATTGGTCTCGCCCTTGTTTTCGGCGTGGCGCTGCTGGGAGGCGGCGTCGCGGCGTGGCGGGAGTTCTATGACCGGAAATTGCCGAATTTCTCCGGCAGTTTTTCGTTCTATGTAACTCCGGACATGGAACCGGAAGCGGTTCTCGACACCATCCTCGCTTCGGGTAAGGTCCGCCGGGAGGGGAGTCTCCGCCGGCGGGTCGGCGCCCTTGAGAAAATGCGGGTGGGACATTATACCCTGGATGCGAATTCCTCCAGCATGTATGCGGCCCGGATGCTTTCGCATGGATGGCAGACCCCGGTCTCCCTGTCCATTTCCGGCGCCATCCGTTCCCCGAAAGTGCTGGCCCGGAAAATCGGAGCGCAGATGCTGACGGATTCGGCCACTGTCGCCGACTTCCTTTACTCGGACGATTCGCTCGCGGCCTACGGCATTGATACGACCTTGTTGTTCACCAAGGTCATTCCGGCTTCCTACGAGGTCAAATGGACTGCCGGTGTGCGGGAAATCATGGACCTTTTGGTGCGGGAAAGCGATAAGTGGTGGACGCCGGAACGGCTTTCGAAGGCTCGTGCCCAGGGTTTGACGCGCGCAGAGGCCGTGACGCTGGCCTCCATCGTGGACGGGGAAACGCGCTATGTCCCGGAGCAGCCCGACATCGCCGGGGTTTATCTCAACCGGCTCCGCAAGGGCATGAAACTCCAGGCCGACCCGACGGTCGCTTACTGTTACGGTTATACGTTGCGGCGGATTCTCAAGGCCCATCTGGATGTCGATTCGCCCTACAATACCTACAAATATCCCGGATTGCCTCCGGGGCCGATTTCCTGCCCGCCGAAGTCCTGCCTTGAAGCGGTCCTGTCCCCGGGAGAGCACAGTTACCTGTTCTTCTGCGCCTCGCCGGAGTTGGACGGGTCCCACCGTTTTGCCGTCAGTTACAGCGACCATCTCGTCAATGCCCGCGCCTTCCAGGCCGCGTTAACCAAACGTCTTCGGGAACGGGCTGTGGCGGACAAATGATTGATTGATAGAGTATTAGGATTTTTGCTATACCCGATTTTTACCACAGCGATTCGTTTAAGCTATTGATAATTAATATGTTACCCGCCACGATGAACTATAGCCCAGAAGGGCAGGCCTTGATTCAGAAGGCTTATACCGTGGCCGAACAGGCCCTCAAGGGGGAGGTCCGCTATGACGGGTCGCCCTTTATCGGGCATGCCGTCGCTGTCGCCCGGATTGTCTCGGATGAAATCGGCCTGCCGCCGGAATGCATCGCGGCCGTTTTTCTCCACGAAGCCTCCCGTACGGCTCCTGTGGACGTGCTCGCCCTCGGATTTGACGAGAGTGTCGCCACCATGGTGGACGGGCTGAACAAGATTGCGACCATCAAGCCGAAAGATACCCGGCTGGAAGCGGAGAACTACAAGAAGCTGATCATCCAGTATTCGAAGGATCCGCGGGTGACCGTCCTCAAGCTCGCCGACCGGCTGGAGGTGATGCGTTCGCTGTCGATGTTCCCGAAGCCCTCCCGCGAAAGGAAGGTGCTGGAAACCCTGATGCTCTATATTCCGCTGGCCCACCAGCTTGGGCTGTACAACATGAAGCGGGAGATGGAGGATATCTATCTGAGTTATGCGGAACCGGAGCAGTACCGCCTGATTACCAATAAATTGAAGGCGACGCAGAAAGACCGTGAGCGTCTGATGGAGGAGTTCATCGAGCCGCTCAAGCGGAAGCTTTCCGACGCCGGCATCCAGTATAAGCTGAAGATCCGGACCAAGGCCGCCTATTCGATATGGGCCAAGATGGTCAAGCAGAAAGTGCCCTTTGAAGGGGTTTACGATGTGTTTGCCATCCGCTTCATCATCGATTGTGACGGGGAGGACCATAAACGGGAGAAAGACCTCTGCTGGCAGGTTTACTCATTCGTCACGGAGGAATACGAACCGGACACCAAACGGCTCCGTGACTGGGTGACCCATCCCAAGACCAATGGCTACGAATCGCTCCATATCACGGTCAAGAACCGTCAGGGCGCTTATGTCGAGGTCCAGATCCGGACCAAGCGGATGGACGATATCGCGGAGAACGGCTTCGCCTCCCACTGGTCCTACAAAGGCATCAAGCGGGAGGAGACCATGGACAAGTGGCTCAGCGCCGTACGCTACGCCCTGGAGCATCCGGACACGGATTCTCCCGAAGAACTGCCCCAGCCCCCCTCCAAGGAGATTTTTGTCTTCACCCCCTCCGGAGAACTCCGAATCCTTCCTGCAGGGGCTTCCGTGCTGGATTTCGCCTTCTCCATCCATTCCAACATCGGTTCGCGCTGCAGCGGCGGAAAGGTCAATGGAAAAGCCGTTCCCATCAAGGAGAAACTCGCCACCGGGGATGTCGTGGAAATCCTGACCTCGAAGAACCAGCGGCCGAACCAGGACTGGCTCGCCTGGGTGGTCACGTCCAAGGCCCGTTCCAAGATCAAGCAGGCCATCAACGAAGGGGAACTGCGGCTGGCTGCGGCCGGAAGGGAACTGCTGGAGCGCAGGCTGAAGAACTGGCGGCTGGAGTTTTCGGACGAAATGCGGACCGAAATGATGAAGCAGCGGCACATCACCTCGGTCAATACTTTTCTGGCAGCCATCGGTGACGGTCAAATCGACGTCAACGAAATCAAGGACTATATCCTCGGGGAAGAGGAGCGGCACCTGCAGGCGCAGAAGGCTGCCCAGGAGGCCCAGGAACTCAGCCGTCACAAGCAGGAGAGCGGCAGCTCGCGGGATGACATCCTGGTGCTGAACGCCCGCGACCTCAAGGGACTGGATTACCGGATGGCACGCTGCTGCAATCCGGTCTTCGGGGACGATGTCTTTGGTTTCGTCACCCGGGATGCCGGCATCAAGATCCATCGGATCACCTGTCCGAATGCCGCCAGGCTCCTGGAACTCTATCCCTACCGGGTCCAGAAGGTCCGTTGGGCCGATACGCCGTCGAGCGGCAGTTTCCAGGTTGCGCTCAAGCTGATTACGGAAATGGAAGGCCCCGTACTGAACAAGGTGATGGAGGTCGTCGGCAACTTCAAAGTTTCCCTCCGAACCTTCAACGTGACCGAGAACCGGCGGAGTGGAACCTATGAAATCGCCATGAAACTCTCCGTCCCCTCCAACCTGGAGCTCGACAAGGTCGTCTCCCAAATCCGCGCCGCCAGGGGAGTCATCAAGGTGGCAAGGGTCTGATGGTTTCTTCTCGTTCATATCGTTTCCTCGTTTGGGCGCTTGGGGTCATGGGCCTTGTTTCCTGCGCCCGTACTCCGGTGGATCAGGCGCTGAATGAACTAGACGCAGCCATCGGACAGCGCGGAGCATACGTCGAAGCGTTTGAACGACAGAACGATTCACTCAGGACTCTTTATAAGAATGCAGAATCGGACAGCGTCCGTTGGGCCCTTTCTTCCCGTCTGTATCAGGCCTATCATCATTTCAGCGTGGACTCGGCCGGACGTTACGTGATGAGGATGCAGCGCTATGCCGCCTCTGAAGAAGAAGAGTTCAGGACGAGCCTTGCTGAAATTCAACTCTTGGTCTGGGCCCATGATGAAGACCGGGCTCTTTCGCTGTATCAGTCCATAGATACCTCGGGCAATTCATCGCCGGAGCTTCGCCTTGCCTATATCGCAAGTGGGATTGAGATTTTTACGAATATATCCCGATTCCCGCGTTTCCTAAGGGAAGACAGGGATTATGTGGACAGTCTGAGAGAATACAGGAAGGCATACATAAGTCTTGATACCCTTTCCTATTTCGGGAAAAAGATCAAGGCCCAGACTCTGCGGGATGAAGGAAGGCTTGAGGACGCCCTCAAACTGTTCCAGTCCGCTTTCATTGAATCAGACGACTTCCATGAACTATCATCTATAGCATACAATTCTGCATTGATCTACGGAATGATGGGAAAGGCGGACGATAAGAAAATATGGCTTTCCCGAAGTGCCATCTTCGATTTCAAGGCTCCGAACCGGGATCTTCTCTCCCTGTATGAATTGGCTCTTACCTTGTTTTCTGAAGGAGACCTTACAAGGGCGAGCCACTATATAAAGATTCATTTTGCCGACGTCCTTGCCGGAGATTTCCAAGCAAAGGTGATCCGTTCTTCCGAAGCGCAGAACATTATTGCAGATGCCTCGCTCAGGGCAGAGCGTTCCAAGCAGAGAATCTTTCTTGTCGGCCTCATCGTCGTCGCCATACTTCTTTTCGTGATTGGTCTGATGCTGAACTTTACCCGTCGTCAGGCGCGGCAGCTCTCCCGGGCCAATGCCGGGCTTGCTCAGGCAAACAGTTCTCTTGCCCAGGCCAATGAGGCCCTTGCCGAGGCCAACAAGATCAAGGACAATTATGTTTTCCGTTACATGGACTTAAGTATCCGTTACCTGGACAAGGTGGAGGACAACCGGCATGAGTACCGGCGTATCGCCAAGACCCAGGGGACGGAAGCGTTGCTGAAAGAGCTTCGTTCTCCGGCCGAATTTACGGATTATAAGGAGTTCTACCAGATTTTCGATCAGACGTTTCTGGGTATTTTCCCTCATTTCGTCGAGGATGTCAACGCCTTGCTGAGGGAGGAAGTCCGCTTTGACATCGCGGAAAGTAAAAAGAGTCTGCCGACGGAACTTCGCATTCTGGCAACGTTGAAGTTGGGAATCCATGACAGTCCCCGGATTGCGTCTTTCCTGAAATGTTCCCTGTCAACCGTCTATACTTATCGCGCCAAGCTCAGGAATCAGGCGCTTTGCCCGAAGGATGAATTCGAGGAGCGCGTAAAGAGCTTGTAGAAAACTTATAAAAGAACTTATATTTGACGGAAGTCTTCGGCTTCCTTGAATCGGTGTTACTGGTATGTGTAATGCCGATTTTTCTTTGTGTGGGGGGGTATTTCGCCGCCTATTTTGACTTATAATTATTCATGCGTGTGTGGGAAAATAAATATTAATTGTGGAAATTTGCCAGTAGCATGATGCTGATAACCAAAACGCTCGCGATATGAACACGAAAACACAAAAACCGGCCTATCTGGCTCCACGGACGACCCGGACCCTTATCCGGATTGATGTGAACCTGTGCACTTCGACCTATGGGGCGACAGTGGAAGACATGAATGAAGATTCTTACGAATGGGAGATTTAGCCATGAAAAAGTATTACCTGATGCTGGCGGCCGTCGCTGCCCTGACCCTTTTCTCCTGCTCGAAGGAGAATGACATCCAGAAGGATGAGGCCGTTGCTTCCGAAGAGGAAGAGGTCTCACCGGCTGATGACGTGGACGTTCCCGAGGGGATGGTTCGCCTGACCTTTGCGGTCTCCGCTGAAAATGATGCCGCTCCGGCCGATGAGGACACGAAAACCTCCTGGAACGGTACCACCCACGCCTGGGAAAAGGGCGACCAGGTGCGTATCATTGTAGGAGAAGGAGATGTCGAGGGCACCGATTATGTGAACGCAGAGGTTGTTGACGGAAAGGTGGACGCTGTTGTCCCCGAAGCCGACTACTATTATGCGGTGTATCCTATCACCGCAGATTATACCTTTACGGCCGCCGAGGGGAAAATAAGTGTTTCCTTTGGCCGAGATCAGGGCGGAACCCTTAAGGACGCCAATATTATGGCAGCAAAGACAAGCAAAGCCGCTGCCGCGTTTAATTTCAAGAATCTGACCAGTATTCTAAAATTTACCACTGCTGCAGGAAGCCCTTATACAAAGATTGACTTTGCCGCAAACGACAAGGTTAAACTCAACGGGACAGTTTCAACCACTTTTGAAGAACCTTTTGCTGTTGAGACATCCGCCGGTAGCAGCTATGCTGATATGCTTACTACCAACGTGGCCGCAGATGGCACTTACTATTTAGCCGTGTTGCCTGGAACTACTCTTTCTAAAGGAATTGGGTTTAAAGTCACCAAAGGTGGAGCACAAAGTACCGGTTCACTTTCAACGGGAGCTTTATCGATGGACAGAAGTGCAGTTCGTAGCATCCCAGTTGCAATTGATGAACTCATTCACGAATCCTGGTTTATTACTGAAACCGGGAGTGGTAAAAAAGACGGAACTTCATGGGAGAATGCAGGCGATGCAGAAAGGCTTGTTCAGCTTTTATATCCCACACAGTCACGAGGTACAGGACAGGGATTGACAGCTGCATGGCGTTTGCATAAAGCAACAATTTACGTAGCAGCCGGCACTTATAATATCCAGGCCGCTAATAATGATGAAGTCCTGAACCTCTACTATAATACTGGCACCCTTACCACCACTATCAAAGGTGGTTATCCTACAGGTCTTTCCGGAACTACAACGACAGGTCAGGATCCCGATAATAATATTACCGCGTTTGTTTGCAATCAAGCAACAGCTTCCGATAGAATTTTCACCTTTACAGAGTCTTATCAGGGAAACATTACATTCGACGGCATTCAGTTTCCTGCCAATGGACAACATCGTGTTATTGGAACTGTTCTGTTTGTAAACAGCGCAGATGTGAAAGGAAGCATCAGCTTTAAGAACTGCTCTTTTACCAACTTTGTTCAGACAGGGACAGTCAATGGTGGACCTGTTTATATCCAGAATACTGCAGCAGCAGCTAAAATCTCTTTTGCAGGCTGTACTTTCTCTGGGAATAAATGCAACACAGGCGGGGCCATATATATCAATACCAGCACTAAAGGGATAGTTGAGTTCAAAGAAAATTGCATATTCAGAAATAATTCTTCTACCGATATGGGAGGTAGCATAAGAGCCAGGGCTGGTTCCCTTGTCATAGACAAATGCGCCTTTAATGGATTTGGCATTGCGGATGAAGATGACGCAGTTGCCAAGAATGGAGGAGCAGTTGCAGCTGAAGGTGCTGTACTCGATCTACGAAACAGTACATTTAATAATCTCAAGGTAACGACATCTGGTGCTGCCATTTATGCTACGAACCAGGCCTTTGTATCAAATTGCGTATTTTCCTCAAATAAAGCCAAGGGTACAAGCAACACTTCCGGTGGCATCATTTACGCTCATGGGGCTGGCAAAATTTTATTCGCCAATTCTACAATTAGTGGATGCGCGTCAGGAGGTGACAATAGCGCTATTTTCGTTATCAACACATCAGGCACAATTTACATCGTAAGTTCAACGATGTCAGATTGTTTAAATCAGATTATTTCGCGAGGTGTAACGTATTTCCATATTTATAATTCTATTCTTCTGGGAGGGACAACTCTTGCCGCAGGTGCGGATAACAATATTAAAAGATCCTATTCCATCTATGGAGATAAGATTTACACAAGTGAAAACACATCCTCCGATTTAGGCACATTTGCACTAAAATCATTCGATAACGGTGTATATCCTCTTAATGACAGTTATACTCAATACAATGGAGGAATGACCGCCGATGATTTACAGAAGGAGACATACAACATCACCCTCACCGACGAGCAGAAGGCTCTCCTTGCAAAGGACCAGAAGGGTAATGACCGTAAAGGTACCATTATGGGTGCTTATGTGCTGACGGAATAACGTGAGGTCTCTGATAATTCTGATAAGGCATGTCAAACGGCATGCCTTATCTTTATATTTTTCCTTATATCCTTTTGGATGTGTTCTTTGTGAAAAAGGCCTTGCAGGGCTATACGGAGCGTATTTTTTGATGTAGCGGCCTCCAAAACAACTTATAATTTCGCGCGCGTGTATTGCAAACGCGCGTGCGATTCGCCAATTTTGCATATAGCTAAACTGACAGCCAATATGAACATGCTGAAAAGAGTATTGATTCTTACCGCAGCGCTTCTTTTGCCATCTGTGGGCCTACTCGCTCAGGTTTCCGTAGGCGGCACAGTCGTGGATGCGGGAGGGAAAGCCCTGCCCGGAGCGACGGTTTCGGTAGAAGGGACTTCAACAGGAGCGGTTACTGCCGCTGACGGAAGCTTCTCCCTGAAAGTACCCGGAGAAGAATCCGTCCTTCTGTTTGAGTCGCTCGGTTACAAGAGCGTCAAAATGAAGGTCGGAAAGCTTCGCCAGTTCAACGTGACGCTCGAGGAAGACGCCACCTATCTGGAAGAAGTCGTCGTGATCGGTTTCGGCGAGCAGAAAAAAGCCGACCTCACGGGTTCCGTCGCCACGGTCAATATGGGCGATATCGAGAATGCGCCCACCCTCGCCGTGGACCAGGCCATGCAGGGAAGGATTGCCGGCGCCGACATCGTCAGCGTCTCGGGTGACCCGACGGAGGGAACGTCCATCCGTATCCGCGGCTCCCGTTCCATCACGGCCGGCAACGAGCCCCTGATCGTTGTGGACGGGGTCATCAATGCCGTCCAGGACCTGTCGGATCTGAATTCAGCGGATATCGAGTCCATCTCGGTCCTCAAAGATGCTTCTTCCACCGCCATCTATGGAGCCCAGGGAGCCAACGGCGTCATCATCGTGACTACCAAGGCCGGGTCTCCGGTCCAAAGCAAGGCGAATGTCACGCTGACCGCAAAACTGGGGCTTGCTTCCCTGGCCCGCGGGCTGGATCTGATGAGCGCCCAGGAATTCGCCACCTATAACAACGACCGGATCGACTTCTCCAAGTCGAATACCGGTATGGTCTATCCCTCGACGCCGAGCTACAATCATAAATATGCCGATCCCGAGGCACTGGGGGAAGGAACGGACTGGCTCAAGGCCATAACCCGCATCGCCCCCTTCCAGGAGTACGGCCTTTCTGTGAGCGGCAACAGCAAGCAGACCAATTACTTTGGCTCGCTATCCTATGCCGATGACGAAGGAATCGTGAAGGACTCCGGCAACCAGCGGACGAGTTTTCGCTTCAATATCGGGCACAAGTTCAACAAGTGGTTGAAAGTCAACTACAATGTCAATGTCCTGTATCGCTTCGCCCGAAACAACAAAGCCAGTATCGGCGGCACGGGCGTCTGGTCCGGTGCGGTTTATATTTCTCCGGTGCTGGACACGGAAAGCGAAATCAACGACCTCTACAATTATGGCCAGGGTTCGCCATTCAACAACCCTTATATCACGATCATGCAGTCGGTCAACCAGCGGAAGACCTTCTCCAATACCCATACGCTTGCCATTGATCTGACTCCCGTCAAGGGCCTGACCATCAAGAGCCGTAACACGTACTATCGTTATGACACGCATCTTTACAAGTATTTGCCCGGGTCCTTGCCGGTAAGGCGTCTTGCGGCGACCGGCGGAGAGGCGACGCGTCAGGAGTCCACCATCTCCCAGTTGAACACGGACAACACCGTCACCTACAAGACGGATATCAACAGAGTCCATCATCTGGACGCAATGGCAGGTATGTCCATGTATTATAAGGTGAATGATTATCAACAGATGATTGGCAAGGGCATGCTGGTGGACGATTTGACCTGGAATGACTTTGCGGCCATCGGCGACAAGGACAACTATAATATATCCTCGCACGAGCAGACCGTGAAGAGAATGTCCTTCATGGGCCGGCTGAACTATAATTACAAGCAGCGCTATTACCTGACCTTTACCTTCCGCGAGGATGCCTCGTCCAACTTTGCCGAACACAACAAATGGGGCTTCTTCCCTTCTGCGGCCGTCAAGTGGAATCTCGCGAATGAGCCCTGGCTCAAGCGTACGCGCCTTTTCCAGGATCTGTCCCTGCGGCTCAGTGCCGGGCGCACCGGTAACGATGCCATCGCGCCATACAGCTCGCTCCAGCGGCTTTCTTCTTCCACCTCGGGTTATCTACTCGGCGACGGTCAGGCAACCTATTACTATCCTTCCCGGCTGGACAGTCCGGACCTGACATGGGAAAAGACCGACCTGTACAATGCCGCGCTGGATATGTCCGTCCTGAAGGGTCGCCTGAAGATGACGTTGGAAGGCTACCTCTCTTATACCAAAGACCTTCTTCTCGAGGTCCAGAAGCCCCAGCAGACCGGCTACGGGAAATATACCCAGAACCTCGGCCGGACATCCAACAGGGGTGTGGAACTGACGCTTTCGACCAAGAATATCGTCAGCCGGAAGTTCTCATGGACCAGTGATTTCACGATATCCCACAATCGTCAGATGGTCGAAGATATCGGCGGAGAGAGTGAGGTGGTGGCCATGAAAGACCAGAAGGGCTATATGATCTACGGCTACAGGGCCGGCTATCCGCTGAATTCGCTCTGGGGATTGGAATATGGCGGCGTATGGCATAATTCCCAGGAGGTGGCGGACAATGACATTACGCACCAGTATGTCGACTATTATGCCAAGCCCTACAAGAGCGGCCGCCCTCGCTATATCGATCAGAATCACGATGGGATCCTTGATAATCAGGATATTACCTATCTCGGTAATGCCGACCCGATTGTCTATGGCGGCCTCCAGAACAATTTCCATATCTACGGATTCAACCTGGGCGTCTATCTCGCCTATTCCGTCGGCGGCAGCATCTATAACTACTCCGAGTTCTTCATGGCGGGCACCTACTGTTCCAACCAGTACCGCTATATGCTGAACGCCTGGCATCCTTACCGGAATCCAGCCTCGGATTTTCCCGCTGCGGGCGCCAGCGGCTCCAGCATGCTTCCCAGTGATTTCATGGTCCATGACGCTTCGTTCCTCCGGCTCAAGACCGTGAGCCTGAGTTATACCTTCGAACTCAAGAAGATCAAGTGGGCAAAGAGCCTCCAGGTGGGGGTGAGCGCCGACAATCTCTTCCTCTGGACCCGTTACAACGGCTTTGACCCGGATGTGTCCACCAAGGTCGAGGATCAGGAATCCACCATCCGGCGGGCTGATATCGGAGCCTATCCGAGGCCTCGCAAAATCATCGGTATGTTACAACTTAAATTCTAATGGCCATGAAAAAGACGATTCTTTCCTTTGCCATCGTGGCCGTTGCGGCCACCTCCTGTGATTTCCTGAAGGAGGATCCGGGCTCTTTCGTGGACCGGGATGGCTACTATAAGACCGAAGCCCAGTGCCGCAGTGCCGTAAACTCCTGCTACGAAGGCCTGAGAACCATCTATACGACAAGTCTCTTCACGATCCTCGAGGGCAATACCGACCTGGTGATTGTCCCGTCCGTATCCGACGTGAACGCCATCATGGACATCAATCCCAGCCAGTGCAATATATCGAAGACGGTCTGGAGTGCATCTTACAAGGCCGTGATGTACTGCAATGCCGCAATAGCCGGAATAGAAAAATCGACCACCATCGAAGATTCCCTGAAAAAAGACCTTCTTGCCGAGGCGAAGACCATGCGGGCCTACTGGTACTACATGCTTACTTCATTCTTCGGGGACGTTCCTTTCTATACGGACGATGTGGTGGATCAGGCAACCATGGACCGCATCGGACGTCTCGGACGGATGGATGCCGTCCAGACAAGGGCGGCACTGATCGCTGAACTCCAGCAGTGCTACAGTTATGGAACGGACTCGGAAACCGGGGCTGCGGTCTACACCGGGGCGCTGAAGGAAGAAAGGGCCTGCAATCTTGAAAAAGGGCGCGCCGGATGGGCGATGGGCCTGATGCTGATCGGGAAGATGGCCCTTTGGAATGCCTGTGCGGACAAGGATGGCAGCGAGGACTGGTACCAGGTTGCCATCGACGCCCTGGAGCATCTGGTGCCGGTCTATGGGCCCCTGTCACAGTACCCGCTCAGCGAGCTGTATTTCAGCGTCAAGGATACGCCGGAGCGCATTTTTGAGATCCGGCACACGTATTCGCAGGGCACGTTGTCTTATGCCGGGAACCTGGCCCAGAACTGCATGCCTTCTTACAGTTCCTCCACGAACCTGTATGACGGTGTGTCGATTCCATGGCTTGGAACAGAAGCGAAAGTCGGGACCTGCAACCGTCCGACTTCCTATTTCTTCTCCTTTCTCCAACCCGATAACGGAAAGGATCTCCGCACGGACATCAACCAGGGCCGGCGCTGGGAGGGAACGAATTTCAAGAACGGTCTGGCCAATCCCTGGATGGGTCCGAAATTCTGGTGCCCGTATATGAAGACCACGTATGACTCGAACAATTACCCGGTTTTCCGCTATGCTGATGCGCTGCTGATGCTCTCCGAGTGCTACTGTGCAAAGAAGGACCAGACCCAATTCGAGAAATACCTGAATGAGGTCCGCACCCGCGCCGGCCTTGCCGCCTATTCCGTTTCGGACTGGGAGCAGGCTACCCAGGAACTCCGGGATGAACGGGCCCGGGAACTCTTCGGAGAATTCCAGCGGAAGTTTGACCTCGTCCGCTGGGGGATCTGGTACACCGCTGTCCGGGAGTATTGGGAGCCCGAAATGCGGCGGAAGAAGATAGAGAATACCCATGCTCTTCCATGTCACCGTTATATGCCGATTCCGGTTGAACAGGTGGTTAATTCCGGCTATGCCCTGGACAATAAAGAATACAATGCGTATGGACTTTAGATTTTTAAAGATATTTGCCATTGCGGCATTGATGCTGGGCGCGAGTGCCTGTTCCCAGCGATATGAACTTCACCTTCCGCTTTCCCTCAACCGGGAGAAGATGGAATTCAAAAAGGAAGGTGCTTCCTATTATGTCCTCGTCTATACGGACAATAACTGGACGGCGAGCCTGAGTGAGGAGGCCTCCTGGCTGTCGCTTTCCCGCACAAGCGGAAGCGGCAATGCGCAGATCATGGTTACTGCCGAGGCCAATTCCAGTGCGGAGCGGGAGGCCGTTTTGACGGTGGATGACGGAAGTGCAAGAAAGACCATGCAAATCACCCAGCAAACCGGGATAGAGGAATAGCCATGAAAAAAGTATCCATCATCCTATTTGCGGCGCTGCTTGCCGCCGCCTGTGCCAAGGATCCCTTTGCCCGCAAGATTCACGAGGGCAGCGCCCTTGGTTATCCCGTCAAGCAGATTGACCTGGAGGCAGAGGCCGGGGAAAAGGTCGTTTCGGTTATCTCCAACCGGGAGTACGCTATTCTCTGCGACGCCGGATGGCTTTCCGCTCCGGCATCGGCTCCGGCCGGCCGCGACGGTTTCCACCTTGGCTATGCCGCCAACAACGCTCTTCCAAGAAAGGCAGAAGTGATCGTGTCCATCGAGGAAACGAATCACAAGGATACGCTCGTTGTCCGCCAGAAGAGCAAAGAATCCCCGAGGCTCAGTGCTGCTACCAATGTGATCAGTCTCAAAGGATCTGCAGGAGGGAAAATGAACCTTAGCCTGGACACAAACATCCCTGACGATGAAATCAGCCTTGAATATGAATGTGAAGGTGGCTGGATCAGCAACATAAAGCTTTCCGGCGGGACCCTCACGTTCGATTACGACGCCAATCCCGAGGAATTTGTCCGGCGTGCCAGGGCCAGCCTCAGCTACACCGATGTTTTTGACAGGGAGTACAGGATTGATTTTCAGATCAGCCAGATGTCATCTGCCGATTCTTCCGGTGATGAACTGACGCTCCCGGAGCTCTTCGCCCTTGCCAGCGAGGAGGGTTATCTGATCGCGAAAGATATTGTGACAGAGGGAATTGTCGTGAGTAATAAGGAGTCCGGCAACTGCGGTGAGCCTCGCCAGACAGGCTTGACTTCAATAGACTACGATCCTGCTTTCAGCACTGTTTATCTTGAGGCCCTGGACGGCTCTGTCGGCATTATGCTGAAAATGGATTCTCCTGAGGACAATGCCTTCGAGCAGGGCGACAAGGTGAAATGGTCCCTCAGGGGCACGACTTTGTATAAGTCGAAAGTCGTGGATGCCCAGACGGATCCTGTCTATTATTACTTGACCGGTGTCAAAGGCAATATGGCCATAGAGAACGAGCATCTTGGCCGCGAAGGAATCCCGGTAAAGGAGAAATATATCGGCGGCCTGTCGGATGAGGACATCTTTACGTATGTGACCATCAAGGACTGCGAACTGCCGGTGCGAAAGGGCTCCCTTACCCCGGTCAGCGAGAAATTTACCATGGCCGGCGGTTCGGACAAGGTGACCAAGTTCGCCATCCTGCTCCACGACATTACCGGCGCGTCGATGTATCTCTATACCAATATGACCTGTCCTTACCGCCGTGACGGCTCTCTTCTTCCCCAGGGAAGCGGAAGGATGAGC